>LNFM01001039.1_pt1 | contig 64970 bp, 48 predicted proteins | sample 596031 | NCBI WGS metagenome assembly LNFM01 (sample SAMN04254537, study PRJNA301005) | activated carbon metagenome | isolation source: dual media filters at the Ann Arbor, Michigan drinking water treatment plant | place: USA: Ann Arbor
AGTTCAACGCCGACGCCGTGCAGCGCGGCGACTACGCCCACTACATGCTCAAGGAAATCCACGAGCAGGCGCAGGCCGTGGCCGACACGCTGGAAGGCCGCATCGCCGGCGGCAAGGTGCTCACCCAGATCTTCGGCGTCGAGGCCGAGCAGTTGCTGGCCGCCACCCAGGCCGTGCACATCATCGCCTGCGGCACCAGCTACCATGCCGGCCTGGTGGCGCGTTACTGGATCGAACAGCTGGCCGGCGTGCCCTGCACGACCGAGATCGCCAGCGAGTACCGCTACCGCGACCCGGTGGTGCGCGAAGGCACGCTGTTCCTCACCATTTCCCAGTCCGGCGAAACCGCCGACACCCTGGCCGCGCTCAAGCTGGCCAAGCAGATGCCCTACCTGGCGCAGCTGGCGGTGTGCAACGTGCCCGAGTCCTCGATCGTGCGGGAATCGTCGCTGGTGCTGATGACCCGCGCCGGCCCCGAGATCGGCGTCGCCTCGACCAAGGCCTTCACCACCCAGCTGGTGGCGCTGGCGCTGTTCGCGCTGGCGCTGGCGCGCAGCAAGGGCCTGGACGACGCCCGCTACGCTGACGGCGTGCGCCAGCTCGAGCAACTGCCGGGCCTGATCGTCGAGACGCTGAAGCTCGACGACGACATCAAGGCGCTGGCCGAGCGCTTCGCCGGCAAGCAGCACGCGCTGTTCCTGGGCCGCGGCACGCACTGGCCGGTGGCGATGGAGGGCGCGCTCAAGCTCAAGGAGATCAGCTACATCCACGCCGAGGCCTACGCCGCCGGCGAGCTCAAGCACGGGCCGCTGGCGCTGGTGGACGAGGACATGCCGGTGATCGCGGTGGCGCCCAACGACCGCCTGATCGACAAGCTCAAGTCCAACCTCGAGGAAGTGCGCGCCCGCGGCGGCCAGCTCTACGCCTTCGTGGACGAGACCGTGGCGCATGGCCTCGATGCGGCGCACGTGGTCATCCTGCCGGCCGCCGGCGAGATCGCCGCGCCGGTGGTCTCCACGATTCCGCTGCAGCTGCTGAGCTACCACGTGGCCGTGCTGCGCGGCACCGACGTGGACCAGCCGCGCAACCTCGCGAAGTCCGTTACCGTCGAATAAGTTGGTACGAGCTAATAGTTGGTCCAACTAGGTAATAGTAGTTCCAACTGCCCATCACCGGGCAAGAATAGTTGGTCCAACCGGTTGCCAGCACCCTCGAATTCCAGGCGCTCCGTAACCAGCATCACCAGCTGTTCCACAACCTGACAGCAGCGTCCAGAAACGCCTGGCCATCCTTTTTCGGCCAGCAGGTGTGCTCTCCGTCCCTGAGCAAGTAGTACTGCTCGTTGGCGCAAACAAGTTTGTCCTTGTCAGCCTCCTGCTCAAGCCAATTGATCACATTGGCAAATGTATCGCGGTAGCTGTTCACGAACTTGCTTGATGGAACGTTGTAGAGAAGGCCTTCCAGATAGTAGGAAGGCGCTGCGCCTGAAGTGAGAATGCCGTCAGATACGCACCTGCTTCTCAGATTCTTAAAGATGCGCACCATGGGCTTGAGCCGAGCGTTGGTCGCTTGGTGCTTCAGCGTCAAATTGTCCGAGTGCTGCTTCGGATAATTCGCAATCCGTTGACCGGCACTGTTCCAGAAGCAAATTCCCTCCGTGTAGGTCTGGTCAAGGCCGCCATTGAACTTTTGGTAGCGGCGAAACTGGGTCGCCACGATCACATCGGCTTTGCGCCGATTCCCCCTCGCTGCGATCGCCACAGCTTTGGCGCCGACCGCTATGTCTTGGCCATAGGCGTCCGACAGAACTTGAACTACGTCCCTCTTGAAGTCGACGTGCGTGTACGCCGCATCATTGAAATACTGCTTGAAGGCCGCCTTCTCGGGTTCGCTGAGCGAGCTCAAATCATGGTGGAAGCAGTCATTTAGTTTGATGACGACGTCTACGTCGCTTTCCGACCAGATGTTCGTGTCGTTGCCGTAGGAGCCTTGAAGGAAGACCTTAATGTTCTTGTCGGCATAGGGGGTTCCCTGCGCCTCAAGTACACCCTTTATGCGGTTGTACGTCTCGCTCGACTGGGCAATAGAGCCTTGATGCGCCCACGTATCAAATTGTGTTTCTGGAATTCCCACGCGTCACCTCACATCAGGAATTGTTTGAGCTGGTTTTCACGCGAAGCGAAAGAGTCACGCCCTCGCTGTCGAAGAATGTTCAGCTTAGAAAGGTCATGCTCGAGCAAGTCCGTTGCCATTTCCGGCCTTTCAAAGGTGTCACTAATTCGAATTGTTGGGACGTCGCGGAAGAGGATGGTGCGAAGTTGATCCATGGATTGGGTGTTTATTTCCAGAGTCTTCTGCAGCAACTCGATGCTATTGAATGGAATCATTTTCACCAGCCGCACCAGGAACTTCTTTGGCTCGGGGTAAACGCCCACGCCGACGTTCACAACGCGAAGGTCCGCATGATCCTTCTTCAGTGCTGCGACTGCGTCCCCAATCGCGTAGAGAGTGGGGTTATTTGCGCAGTAGCCACCGTCGACCAGTTCGATGTGGTCCCCTGCGGAGGTAACCACGGTCTTCCTTTTGAAGAATGGAAACGCCGAACAGGAGGCTTGTACTGCGTCTGCCAGAGGCACACCGAACCCTGGGGTGAACGTTCCTTTCGAGCCGTGCGCTTGCGCAACGCTGGCCTTGAATATCATCGGTCTCTCGGTTAGCCACTTTGCGGTGACGATACCGATTCCCGTTTTTACGTCGGCGAATGTTTTTCCCTCAAAGACCGCCTTGGCGAGCGATTCGAGTGCAGCTGTTCGGCTCGCTCGAGTCCTACACGACATGACCGCAGGTACGTGGCGCTTATATAGCTCGTGTATCTCGTCTACCTCAGTGCCGAGCGCGATCAGCGTTGCTATGATCGCGCCGGTGCTGGTGCCGAACACTAGGTCGAAGCGCTTATGTAGCGGACAATCGAGCATCGCTTCTATTTCTTTGAGCACACCAAGCGTGTAGAAGCCCTTTGCGCCGCCGCCATCCAGCGCCAGGATCCGGCACAAACCATCGGGAGAATATTCAGTCGCGAGGCGCTTAGGCTCGACGGCTTCCGAAGAGGTTTCCGTGTGCATCATTTGAGTTCCTTGGCAGCGATCGCTTCGAGGCCAAAAATCTTTTGCAGTTGGATTTTGATCATGTCGACTTCGCCGTTAGGCATGGTTTCGGCCGAGAAAGGAACATCAACCCGCGAGCCAGGAGGATCATCTCGCAGGGTGACGTAGGCGCCTGCCTCGGTCAGCGCGGCCAGAATCACGCTCACTATCGGGTCAACTCCTTCCAGACCGTTCCAGGAGTGCCGGGATTCCCAAGCCTGCCGCAGCGATTGGCGAAGCGGCGCCAAATGCTTCAAGAGCTCGCTTTCCCTCGCCTCTTGGCAGATCTCCCCGATCTCGCGCTGATCCCCCAAGCCGTCGATATGTCCGATGAGATATGCCGCGATTTTCAATGGCTCGGCGATTGCCCGAGTCGTTTCAACGAGCAGTTGCGAAACGTCGTGGTGGGTGCGATATGCCTTAATACATTCCCGCGCACGATTCATAGCGCCCTTCAGCGATAGCGCCAGACTCTCCGAGTACCTCGCGGTCTCATACTCTCCGCGGCTCATCGGCGAACTCAGCCGGCAGGCCGCGTACTCTTCCCAAATGGTGTGCGCAGTATCTCGGAGCGCGAAAGTGGCCCAGTCGCCGCTGTAAGGAGCGAGCATCACGCCCGGCGAGTGTTCTTCGAACCAGGCCGTGACGGCCACGTGGGCGAGTTCATGGGCGACGATGTTGGCGGTGGGCCAGAACTCCTCCGCGTCCGGTTCAACCAGCCCGCCCAAGTAGTTGGCATCCAAGACTACGTGAGCCTTCATCTCGCCCTCGCGTTTGACCCTGAGGATCTTGCCAACTCCAACTAGCCCACCCGAATTCGTGTATCCCTTGGCGATTGACGACTCATAGCCAAGGTCCACGGAGGCTAGTGCTGCGTCGTAATCGAAGCCGACTGTCACGCCATCCAGGAGACGGAGATCCATGAACCGGCCGCATGCCACGACGATGTCGATCAGGGCGGACTGGAAGCGACCGTTCCAGTCGGGATCGTCGTGCATGTTCAGCAAGTGCAGCTGGGTAGTCGCTGGAACCGTGCTGGGAGGCAGATCCTCTTCCCCTTCCTCGGAGGGGTCCGAATTCGTCATATCTGCTCTCCTCGGAGCCTAGGCTTGGCCTTGGTCTAGCGCTTCTTTTGCGTCAGGACGCTGCCCGCGAGGCTGCGGGTCGTCCTGCTGCTGCGACCGTCGTCCAAGGCTTTGGCGGCCTTGGTCGCGACAGGGGCAGATGTCTCCTTTGGGGTGCGGCTCTGAGACAGGGCGCTTCCCGCCAGGGACTTGGCGGTCTTGCTTGCACCGGTATCGCGCAGCACTTGGGAGGCAGTGCGGGCAATCCGAGGGGACGACTTTTCGTTCCTGGGCATGGCGGACTCCTTATGCGTCATTGGCTATGATGCGCTCAAAAGGTAGTTGACGGAAATCGGAATGTCAAGCAATATTCCGCATCATGGCGAATGACGCAACTACAGTCGCATTGGGAACGGTCGCCGACATCCGGGTCGGACATCCCTTCCGGGGTGCCATTCCCGAAACCCCAAAAGGGGATGTCCGGGTAATCCAGCTGAGGGATTTAACCCGTGGCGGTCTCAAGGATTGCGACGCCCTGCTGACGACGACTGTCGACAGCCGAAAGGAGCCCGAGTGGGTCCGCGACCAGGATCTGGTGTTCGTTGCTCGCGGATGGAGCAACTATGCGGCCCTCGTCACCAACCCGCCGCCGCGTACCGTGTGTTCGCCCCACCTGTATCTGATGCGGGTTCTGCGACCCGACTGGCTCTTGCCCGGCTTCCTGGCATGGCAACTTCAGCAGGAACCCGCGCAGCGCCACTTGCGTCAGGCAGCGGAAGGTACTTTGCAAGTAAGTATCCGTCGTTCCGAGCTGGAAAGGCTCCAGATTCGAATACCGGCGATCGATCAGCAGCGCATGATTTTGGAACTGCAGCGTGTCGCTCTTGCGGAGCAAGACACCTATGAAGCTCTCATCAAGAATCGCCAAACCGAACTAGCGGCCATCACCGAGAAGCTGCTGGGATAACCCACGGAAGAATCAATGAGCACTCCCGATCTCGCACAAGAAACCATCAATTCCGCCGTCTGGGGCGCCTGCGATACCTTCCGCGGCACCGTCGATCCGAGTATCTACAAGGACTACGTCCTGACCATGCTGTTCCTGAAGTACGTCTCCGACGTCTGGCAGGACCACTACGATGATTACAAGAAGCAGTACGGCAACCATCCGGATCTGATCAAGGAAATGCTCAAGAACGAGCGCTTCGTGCTGCCGCCGAAGGCCAACTTTTATTCACTGCTCGATAAGCGCCAGCAGCCTGGAAATGGCGAGCGTATCGACAAGGCTCTGCATGCCATCGAAGACGCGAACATCGGCAAGTTGCGCGATGTTTTCCAGGACATCAGCTTCAACTCAAACAAGCTTGGCGACGAGCAGCAGAAGAACGACATCCTCCGCCACTTGCTGGAGGACTTTGCCAAGCCGGAACTCGATCTTCGCCCCAGTCGCGTCGGCCAGCTCGACATCATCGGCAACGCGTATGAGTTCCTGATCAAGAATTTTGCCTCCAGCAGCGGCAAAAAGGCGGGCGAGTTCTACACGCCTCCCGAAGTCTCCGCCCTGATGGCCCAGTTGATGGCGCCCAAGGAAGGCGACGAAATCTGCGACCCGACCTGCGGCTCGGGCTCACTGTTGATGAAGTGCGGCCGGTTGATTCGTGAAAAGTCCGGTTCACGCAAGTACGCCCTATATGGACAGGAAGCCATCGGTAGCACCTGGGCGTTGGCCAAAATGAACATGTTCCTGCATGGCGAAGACAACCACCGTGTCGAGTGGGGCGACACCATTCGCAACCCGAAGCTGCTCGATGGCAAAGGCCTCAAACACTTCGACATCGTCGTCGCCAATCCGCCCTTCTCCTTGGAGAAATGGGGGTACGAAGGCGCGGAAGCGGATCGCTTCCACCGTTTTCGTCGCGGCACGCCGCCGCGCACCAAGGGCGATTACGCCTTCATCCTGCATATGGTCGAGACCATGAAGCCTAAGAGTGGCCGCATGGCCGTCGTAGTGCCGCATGGCGTGCTGTTTCGCGGCGCGGCGGAAGGTCGCATTCGCAAGCAGCTCATTGATGAGAATCTGCTCGATATCGTCATCGGTCTGCCTGAGAAACTGTTCTACGGCACCGGCATTCCGGCCGCGATTCTGGTGTTTCGCAAGAAGAAGGCGGACGACAAGGTGCTGTTCATCGACGCCAGTGGCGACTATCAGGACGGCAAGAATCAGAACTTCCTGCGCGAGTCCGACCTCAAGCGCATCCTCGACACGGTCAAAGCCCGAAAGCACGTGGACAAGTATGCCTACCTGGCCAGTCCAGAGGAGATCGCGGAAAACGACTACAACCTCAACATCCCACGCTACGTCGATACCTTTGAGGAAGAAGAAGAAATCGACCTGATGGCCGTTCGCAAGGAGCGCGAGCAGCTCAAAGCCGAACTCGCGGTGCTGGAAAAACAGATGGCCGGTTACCTGAAGGAGCTGGGCTATGAGTAAACGCGCCGGCAAGCAGACCGCCAGGCAGGAGCTTGCCGCAGGCCCGGCGCCGGGCAGGCAGGCCGAGGTCGTTCTCTATCCCACCGAAGACGGTACCGCCAGGTTCTATCTGCGTGCCCAGGAGGGCACTGTCTGGTTGAGCCAGGGAGAGCTGGCTGAGCTGTTCCAGACCTCCGTCGCCAACATCAGCATCCACATCAAGAACGTGCTGGCCGAAGGGGAGCTGCAGCCTGGGGCAACTATTAAAGAAGACTTAATAGTTCGTTCAGAAAGCGGCCGCCAGGTGCGCCGCCACCTCAAGCTCCACAACCTGGACATGATCCTGGCGGTGGGTTACCGGGTGAAGTCCCCCCGCGGTACCCAGTTCCGGCAGTGGGCCACCACCCACCTGCGCGACTACCTGGTCAAGGGCTTCGTCATGGACGACGAACGCCTGAAGAACCCCGCCGGCTGGGACTACTTCGATGAACTGCTGGAACGCATCCGGGATATCCGCGCCTCGGAGAAGCGGTTCTACCAGAAAGTGCGCGATGTGTTCGCACTCTCGGTCGACTATCGCGATCAGGAGGAGGCCACAGGCAGGTTCTTTGCCGTCGTGCAGAACAAGATGCTCTATGCCGTGACGCAGAAGACAGCGGCGGAAATCGTGGTGGAGCGCGCTGATCCGGATCAGCCCAACATGAGCCTGAAAACGTGGAGCGGAAGCCGGGTGCGCAAGACCGACGTGATCGTCGCCAAGAATTACCTCTCCGAGCCAGAAGTCCGCGAGTTGAATCGCATCGCGTCGATGTTCCTGGATTACGCCGAGGACCGCGCCAGCCAGCGGCAGAATCTGCGCATGGACGACTGGCGGGCGTACGTCGACCGCTTTGTCGAGTTCAACGAGCGGCCTCTACTGAAGAGTGCCGGCTCGATCAGCCACGAGCGCATGCAGCAGGTCGCGCATGAGCGCTATGCGGAATTCGATGCGAAGCGGCGGCAAGTCGAGGCGCTGTCGGCTGATGCCGAGGACATCAAGGAGTTGGAGGAGTTAGAGAAGCGTGGTCGCAAGGGAGGCGAGCATGCTTCCTAAGGGGTGGCGAACACAGGCAGTGGCCGAAATCTGTCATTTTCAGAACGGAACAGGCTTTGGCCCAGCGGATTGGGATGACCACGGCTTGCCAATTATCCGCATCCAGAATCTCAATGGCGGGCAGAAGTTTGACTATTACTCCGGCACTCCAGAGGAGAAATGGCTCGTTCATCCCGGGCAACTGCTTTTTGCGTGGGCCGGGTCACGCGGCGTGTCTTTTGGTCCCAACGTCTGGGCCGGGCCAACCGGCGTACTGAACCAGCATATTTTCAAGGTTGAGCCAAAGAATACCGTCGATTCTGGATGGCTATTTTGGGCGCTGAGGTATATCACCGATCGCATCGAGAAAAGCGCTCACGGTTTCAAAGCAACATTACTTCACGTCAAGAAGTCGGATATAGAAAAGCAAGCGATTTCAGTGCCGCCGATTGCGGAGCAGCGGAGGGTCGCCGATGCGCTAGCTGTCTGGGACAATGCCATCGATGCTACCGAGCGCCTGCTTGCCAGTAGTCGCAAACAAAAGCTCATTCTTGCGAAGGACCTTCTCTCTGGCCGCAAGAGGTTGGACCGATCCAGTCCATGGCGGAAGCGAAAGATCTCTGAGCTTGTGGAAGAAAGCCGCGTTATAGGCTCAGGCGGGAATGAAGCGCGCAAATTGACCGTCAAACTTTATGCGAAAGGCGTCTGTGAAAAAACGGACAAGCGGCCTGGAAGTGAGTCTACGCAGTACTATCGCCGCTCCGCTGGTCAATTCATCTATAGCAAGCTGGATTTTCTGAATGGCGCGTTCGGACTAGTTCCGCCCGAGCTTGACGGATTGGAGAGCACGCTGGATTTGCCAGCGTTCGATTTCCTCCCCGGTGTTGACGCTCGCTGGTTCTTCCACTTCATATCACGTGAAGAGTTTTTCGTAGCCAGCACGGATTAGCCAATGGCGGGCGAAAGGCGCGTCGAGTCAACCCCAAGGACTTCCTCAACGTCGTCATCCCTGTTCCAAGTACCAAGGAGCAAAGCGCCATTGCTGACGCAATCGATGTAGCGTCGCGGACGGTCCACGCCGACGAAACACTGCTTAGAACGCTGCGTGCGGAGAAGTCCGCATTGATGCAGCAACTCCTGACTGGCAAGCGGCGTCTCAAGGCTGCGACATGAACGACAGCGCCCCCGATACCCGCGAGCAGTTCAGCGCCCAGATTCCCGCGCTGCACACCCTGATCAATCTGGGCTGGCGCTACCTCAGTGTCGCCGACTGCTTGGCCCTGCGTAACGGTACCCGCGAAGTGCTGCTGAAACCTCGCCTTATCGAAGCGCTTAAGTCCCGTCGCTTCGACTACAAGGGCGAGAGCTATCCGTTGTCCCCCAGCGCCATCGACCAGATCATTCGCGAATTGTCGGCCTTGCCCTTGGGTGAAGGCTTGCTTGTCGCCAACGAACGCTTATACGGCAAGCTGGCGTTCGGCATCACCGTGACCGAGTTCATGCCGGACGGCAAGAAGCATCAGCCAACCATTCCCGTTATCGACTGGACCAGTCCTGGCGCGAACCTGTGGGACGTCACCGAGGAGTGCGAGGTGCTGTCCGCGCAGGGTACCCACCATCGCACGCCCGATATCGTCGCGTACGTCAACGGCCTGCCTCTGGTCGTGATTGAGGCCAAGCGACCAGAATCCGGTCACGTGGGCAAACAGATGGTCGCCGAAGGTGTCAGTCAACAGCTGCGCAACCAGCGGCCGGACGAGATTCCGCAACTGTTCGCCTATGCACAGCTGCTGCTCTCGATCAGCCAAACCGACGGCCGCTACGGCACCACGCACACCGCGAGCAAGTTTTGGGCCCGTTGGCGCGAGGAAGAGTACACCGAATCGCAATTTACTAAGGTCAAGAACAACAAGCTGCCAACCGCCGTGCTTGCGAACGTGCTCCGCGACAAGCCGGTCAAAGTGCGCGGCTACTTCGAAACGCTGTGGTCGCAGCCCATGTTGCCTAGCGACCAGGATCGACTGCTCATTGGGCTGCTTACGCCGGCGCGTTTCCTGGAATTCCTTCGCAGCTTCGTGTTGTTCGACCGCAAGGTCGGCAAGCTGGTCGCCCGCTATCAGCAGTTCTTCGGCATCCGCGCCCTTCTTGGCCGCATCCGCCAGCTCCGTCCAGACGGCGGTCGGGAGGGCGGCGTGCTGTGGCATACCACCGGTTCGGGCAAGAGTTTCACCATGGTCTTCCTGACCAAGGCCCTGTTGCTGGATGACCAGCTCAAGAATTGCCGCGTCGTCGTGGTGACCGATCGCATCGACCTGGAAACCCAGCTGTCGCGCAACTTCATCACCGGCGGCGCTTTTGGATCGGCTATCGCGACAAGGAAGGAGGGAGAGCGAAGCAAGGCCACGACCGGGCGCGACCTCGCGCGACGCATTGGCCAAGGCAGCGAGCGAATTTCCTTTTCGTTGGTACAGAAGTTCAACACCGCCTCAAAACTGCCGGAGTGCAAGAACGAATCGGCGGATCTGATCGTACTTGTCGACGAGGGCCATCGCAGTCACGGTGGTGAAACGCACGAACGTATGCGCAAGGCGCTGCCCAGAGCAGCCTATATCGCTTTTACCGGCACACCCTTGCTCAAGGATGAAAAGACGGCCAACAAATTCGGCCCAATCGTCCATGCCTACTCCATGCAGCGTGCCGTGGAGGATGAGACTGTCGCGCCACTGCTTTACGAGCAGCGTGTTCCGGAGCTGGATATCAACCAGGACGCGGTGAATCGATGGTTCGACAAAATCACCGCCGGCCTGACCGAAGCCCAGAGTGCCGACCTGAAGAAGAAGTTCGCCAGCAAGCGCGCGATCTACGGCGCCACCAACCGCATTGAACTGATTGCCTGGGATATCGCTACCCACTTCGATCGCAACATCAAACAGCTTGATCTCGGCCTGAAGGGACAAATCGCCACCGACAGCAAGCTGGACGCTGTCCGCTACAAGAAGGCACTGGATGAGACGGGACTGGTCAGCAGTGCTGTGATAATTTCCCCGCCGGATACCCGGGAGGGAAACAGCGACGTCGACGAGGACAGCCTTCCCGAAGTGCAGAAGTGGTGGAAGCAGAACATCGTGAACCTGAAGCTGGATCCGGAGCAGTACGAAAAAGATGTCATTGGTGACTTTGGCAGCGAAGGTGATCCTGATCTGTTGATCGTTGTAGACAAACTGTTGACTGGCTTCGACGAGCCGCGCAATGCCGTGCTCTACATCGACAAACCGCTGGAAGGCCACAACCTGATCCAAGCGGTGGCGCGTGTGAATCGTCTGCACGACGCGAAGCGTTACGGAGTGCTCGTTGACTATCGCGGAATCCTCGAGAAATTGGACACCGCCGTCCGCGCCTATCAGGAACTGGAGTCTCAGACTCAGGGCGGCTTTGAACCCGCCGACATTGAAGGTCTGTATCAGTCCTTCAGCACGGAATACAAGCGCCTTCCGGCGCTGCATGATCGTTTGTGGTCCTTCTTCAAGTCCGTGGCCAATCGCAAGGACAGCGAGCAATATCGCCAGATACTCAGCCCCCGCTTCATGGCCGACGAGGATGGCCATGAGTATGACGAGCGCCAGAAGCTGCGTGATGATTTCTACAGCGCACTGACCGAGTTTGGATTGTGCCTGCAAACCGCCCTGTCCTCACGTAGTTTCTTTGAAGACAAGAGCTTTTCGGAATCGCTGATACAGCGCTACAAGGATGACCTGCGATTCTTTTCCGACTTGCGCAGGATGGCCCGTCGCGATGCCATGGAAACAGTGGATTACAGCGTTTACGAAGAACAGATCCGTCGGCTCGTAGACAAACAGGTCATCGGTAAGGAAGTTCGCGAGCCAGACGGCGTCTACGTCGTTCATCAGCTTGGCCAGCCCGAGGACACAAGCGCCTGGTCTGACGAAAAGACCAGGAATGAAGCCGACATCATCCGCACTCGGGTCCGCAAAACCATCGAACAAGATCTTGCGGTTGACCCCTATGCGCAAAAGGTGTTCGGTGAGCTACTGAAACAGGCGATCATCGAGGCGGAGGCGATGTTCGACCATCCGACTCTGCAGTTCGCGTTGTTCAAGGCGTTCGAAGCCAAGCTTGAATCGCTGCAGACGCCGGGAGTGCCAGACGAGTTCGGAGCGAACCGCGAAGCAAAAGCGTACTACGGCATTCTGGTAATGACACAGGCGGACGCGCCGGCTGAAGTTGCGACCGGCATTGACAATGACAGCTTTGTCAAGCTCGCTATTGATATTGATGAAGCCGTGCAGGATGCCGTGGCCGAAAATTCATTGAATTCACAGAGCATCGAGGCAGATATCAGGAAGCGATTGCTTCCTACGCTATTCTCGGCACTCGGATTGGATCGAGCTCGCGATGCGGTAGAGCAGATCGTGCAAGTGACGCGAACGCGCCTGAGCCGTCAATGATCCCAAGCCAGATTGATAGCGAAGTTTTGGACTTGCCGTACGGAGATTGCAGGATTCGCTGTCATGTTCGTCGTTCCAGCCTGCGAAAGAATGCCAGCGTAGCCATTCATGTGGAGCCGAACGGGGTTGTCTATGTCGATGCGCCGCCGTGGGCAACTAGTGCTGAAGTTAGAAAGGCTGTATCAATACGCATTCGCTGGATACAGAAGCGTGTTCAGGAGATCGAACACTCAAAGCGCCTCGTGCTGCCCCGCGAGTATGTTAGTGGTGAGGCCGTTTACTATTTTGGGCGTCGCTACCGTCTGAAGGTGCTTGCTTCCAAGGAAGCTCCGGCTGTGCGTTTGCGCGGAAGTTTCCTTTACGTGGGGATTGGCAACCGCAATCCAGAGCAGGTTCGCACTGCGTTGGAGGCGTGGTATCTCGCCCGCGCTAGGCGCGCCTTTCAGACTCGTCTGGTCGACATGTGTCGTCGGCTTCCGTGGACAAAACAAGTGCCTCCAACGACGCTTAGGCAGATGAAGGCGCGCTGGGGCAGCTGTTCTGCGACTGGCCGCCTCACGCTGAATCCAAATCTTGTTCGAGCTCCACGGGAATGCATTGACTACGTCATTCTCCACGAGCTTTGCCACTTGAAAGTCCATGACCATAGCCCGCGATTTCATAAACTGCTTGATAGCTACTTGCCCGAGTGGAAGCGGGTCAAGATCCGGCTGGACGGGTTGGCTGAGGCGATACTGGCATCCTGAGCCAGCGCCTGACTCTTTAGGGAAGCGCGTGCTGCTTTAGGGTGGTTCAGCTGTTCGGCCACGCTCAGTTTGCATGCGCTATTCTAGGCGCGAGTCCTCGCTAGAGCACGAGCGAGCCGCTGCGGGTAGCGACTTCGATCGTCGCCGTCATGCCCGAATTGAACTCCAGAAAATCAGCTTCAATCCCGTCGCTGAAAATCACCCCGTAACCTGCCATCTGCGACACCAGCCGCAATGGCTGATCGCGGGTGACTTTTCCGAATACCAGGCCTACTTGCGTCGTCTTGCTCGGAAATGGCTCCCGCACAGTGAAATGTAGATGATCAGCATCCCACGGGAACCCGTGCTCGCTCAGTTCCTTGATCGGCCCCTTCATCGTGCGACCGGAGATTCCTGCGGCGCCCGCCAGCAGGCTGCGGAACCAGCCGGTGGAACCCAGTCCGGTCGATACGATCAAGCCGCTCGACGAATGGGTTTCGCTGAGCTCGCCCATGTGGATTTCATAGCGGGCGGAAACGTGCGAGCGCGGGCCGACGAAAAGATCGTTGACGGCATGGAGCTCCTGCCCATCGCTCAGGCGAGCCCGGGCCATGGTTACGCTGCGCATGGGGCGCTTGCCGGACTGCGCGGCCGGCGTGATTGCGGCTAGGTCCCCCGCCTTGAAGGGCAGCAGCACGCCGTCCCAGCGCTTGGGGTCGGGATTCACGCCGATGACCGGTTGGCCTGAAAGGTACTTCAGGGTGTTGGCCACTAGGCCGTCCTGCCCGAGCACCACGACCAGGGCATCCGGCGGAAAGAGGTAGTTCGGCAGGAAGCCGCGATCGAGCTTGTGTACCCGCCCGAATCGACGCAAGGCCATCTCGGCTGTCGCTACCGCCTGTTGGTACGTGCGGTGTTCCGCCTCGTAGTCATTGAAGTCCGCGCCCAAGTGCTGGACATAGAAGCGCGCCTGTTCGACCGTATTGAAGCGCGCAACCAGATCCTCGAGGCGCGTCTTCCTGACGACGAGGATGATGCGCTGGTTCAGCGGCTCCATCACTCAGTCCCGGGCTTTGGCAGGCCCTTTGCTAGTCAGCTGCTGCAGCAGGTCCGGCGTGATGTTGAGCTCGCCTATCCGCGCCGCGTTCTCCGCCAGGCCCTGGAAGGCCAACGCAATGACGGCGCCTGGATCGGCATTGCCGACGTTCAGCGCCTGCAGCACCTTCGGATCGACCCCTTGTACTGCTTTCATGACGGCGCTGACCGCATAGGCCTTCGCATCCGCTTCCTTCTGCGCGTTTTCCATGCGCAGGGAGGTCAAGGACTTGTTCTTGTCCTCGAGCGCGATGCGCCCTGCCATGTCCTGGTTCTGGATCTCCTGGCGCTTCTCCAGCGCGGCGCGTTCGGCCTCCAACTGGGTTTCGCGGATCTGTCGCTTCTTGGTTTCGACGGCGATCTCGGTGTTCAGCTCATTTTCTTTGATGGCGCGCTCCTGCTCGATGGCGGAGTTCCGCCGCAGGTAGGTCGCATCATCGGCCTGCTTGAGAATCTGCTCGCGGACGGTGGCTTCCAGGGCGCGTGAGGTTTCGGGATTGGGCTTGACCGCGAGCACGGCCAGGTTCACCAGTTCGAGACCGAGGCTCGATAGCCCTTCAGGTTTACGCAGGCCGTCACGCACCGTCTGCACTAGGCTCTCGGACGCGCGCAGCAGTTCCTGGAGGGTCTTCCCCTGCAACACCGACCGCAGTTGCACTTGGACCGCGTTGACTACGCGCTGGGGCACCTTGGTCGGATCATCGGAGACGTATTCGCCGTTGGGTTTCAGCGTGAAGTTCATGAGGCTGGCCAGGGCCTTGGGATCGGTTACCCGGTAAGTGACTTGGCCTTGCACGGTCACCTCCTGGAAGTCGCTGCTGACCTCGTGGAACATGAAGGGAACATCCGCACTCTCCAGCGGCACCGACACCAAGGACGCGCTGGGCGCGAAGTAAAAGAACGCCAGTCCCGTGCCCTCGCGCACCGGCTCCCCGTTCCGGTACTGGATGATGTAAGTGCTGGGACTTGCCTTCATGTAGCGAAAACCGAGCATCTTAGTTCCCCTCGTTGACTGGCCAGATGATGAGTCCGGCGGCTGTGGCTTGTGTCAGTCTCAGCTTAGGTGGCCCCCGGCGCCACCCAGAGTGCGTCCGTCATGGCGTTGCCTCCAATGTTTTTTCACTTGGGACCATGTGCGCAACAGTGCCATCGATCACTTGATGGCAGGCCGAATCGATTGCCTCCCCTGAGCGGTCTATGGCCGCCAGCGGGCGATACGCATACAGGCTCCATCCGCGGTACAGCGCCGCGTAAATGAAGAAGAGGGCCAAAAGAACCGCGACCTTCAACCACACAGGCCCCGGTGCGGTTGCCGTCATGGCGCAGATCAGCGTCCAGTGAACGGCGAGTACCGTTGCGAAGGCGGCAGACAGCGCCCGGGCCAGTTTCGATCGCCGCAGCGCGACCTTGCTGCCTTGGGCTCGCAATTCCGTGTTGAGCACGACTAACTGGAGATCTTCAAGATTGGCTCCGGCGTGGCGAGCCTTCTGGACCACCTGTCGTATGGGCGCAGGTGCGAAGCGCCAATAGGCCACCGCAAACTGCATCTCCCGATAACGCTCGGTCGCGCGACGGGCTTCCATGGACTTGTCCCCATGGGACTGAAGCGTGCGCGCCAGGCGGCGTCCGGCGAGGAAGCGGCGTGCCCGCCACCACCAGCGACCGGAGAAGATTTCATCCAGTGCGCGGCCGATGGTTTTGATAGGCGGCATTGTCGAACTCAAGAGGCCAGGGCTTTCGACAGCCGTGAGCGAAGGTCGTCCGGGCTCGCGCCGGCGCTTCCTTCGTGCAGCAGCGAAAGGAGGAAGCTGAAAAGTCGCTCGCGTTCTGCCAGCGGCAAGGGCTCGCCGTCCGCGTCCAACGCAAGCTCATCGACGGCTCGAAAGGCCGAGACATAAACCGACTTCGGTACGCCGGCGGCGGCGCCTGACTGCAGGCGCGTGCCATCGATCAGGAACCAGACGTCCACGCCGCCTTCCTTCAGTCGGGTCAGGTAGTTGATGTCCGGCGCCCGGACATCCTGCTCATACAGATGCTGGCTGACGCGCTTGACGCCGCCCAGTTCGGCGAACTTTTCCTGGGTCAGGCGGAGCCGTTCCCTTTCCTGCCGTAGTCGGCTCCCGAAACTCATGGTCTTCCATCCCACGCTTGCAAGACTGCAAGAAGTTTACTATAAAGTGCATAAATGTATATAAACGTATACATATGCGCCCGATAGAGAACTCTAACACGCCATTGCGCAAGGGAGAGGACGTTCGCGCCGAGTTTGCGCGCCGGGGCCTGTCTATCAGCGGCTGGGCCAGGCTCCACGGCTATTCGGCCCAGCTGGTCTACGGCGTCCTGACTGGCCGAAACCGCGGCCTGCGCGGCCAGAGCCATGAGATTGCCGTGCGCCTGGGCCTCAAGCATGGGCTCATCGGGCGCGTGGCCGACATTGATGCGCTGGCCCCCGGTTCCGCCCGGGATTCGTCAGCGACGGGACCACCGCCCGCGGGAGGCCAAACCCAACCCTAGTGTCGGAAAAAAAGAAGGCCACCCTGGCGAGGGCAGCCTTCTTGGCGTGACTCGATTGCTCAAGTCTGGTCGCTTGCTGGCAGTTTCCACCCTGCCTGCAATCAAGTCAACGCCTCCGTCGGAAGCTGGAATCACGACGCCCCGCAAGGGGTCGGGAGGCAAGAATGTGCAGCACGTCTGCCTGGCGGAGCGATCCGTCCCGGACCGCATTACGCCAACCCCCGCGCCATCTGCAGGGGGCTGGGCAATGAAATTCACGATGAAGAAACTAGCCGCCGAGATCCAGGCGGGCCGTGGCACCGGCACGGTGGATGCGTATAAGCCATGGATCGAGGTGACACGACGGGTGTCGTCGTCGTGTTCAAACCTAAGCGTGGTCCCAGTCCCGCACCTGACGCGGCTGACGCACTACCTGTCACGCGGTGAACGCGAATTTGCGCTCTTCCTCTGGTGGTTGGGTGCGCTTGACATCCGCGAGCAATACCCGCTGTGGCCGTGGGAGCATCTGCACCCGGCCATGCAGCTTGGTGCCGCGTCCGCGACCCGGTTTCATCCCGGGACGCGAGCGATTGCTCGGGAGGCTGGGATACCGCTTCGGAACTACCCGGGCTTGCCCGTTCCCTGGATCTTATCCCTTGATCTGTTGGTGACCGTACCGGCCGCCGTCAACGCGTCCCGGCTCATCGGCATCAGCTGCAAACCAGAGGAATTACTTGCTTCGGGCTCGCCCACCGATCGCGAACTCGAGCGACTGGAACTGGATCGGCGCTACTGCCTGCATGCTGAGGTTCCGCATCGGGTCGCCCATCCCGAACGACTGCCCCGGGAACTGGTCAGGCAGCTCCATTGGCTCGCGCCGATCGAGAGCCATGCCGCCATCGCCGGCCTGACCGCGTCGGCGCAGTACTGGACGTACGTGGAACGCCTCCGGGAGACCGGCTACGACCGCCCGGCTTGGATCGCCTCCCGTGAAGCCGGCAGGCACGTGGGTTGGTCCGTTCCACTTGAGCAGCGTGCGATGAAGATTGCGGTCTGGTACCAGCACGTCGACGTGGACGTATCGCGATCGATCATCACCACACAGCCTTTCCGTCCGGGCGGAGTTGGCCTCCGGGACAAGGCCAAGAAGCAATGGCTGGGTGCGGCATGACGCTCTGCGAAAACACAGTGATCAAGCCCGGACTCGGGGAGAGTCCGATTCGCTGGCCGCACCGCATCCTCCTGATCGACCGGGAGGCTGGGGTCGCGTCCGTGATCGCCCTTCCGGGCGCTCCGTGCAAGAGCGGCAAGCCCTCCACACACGTGGGCGGTCCCAAGCTTGTCCCGCTCGTGGTGCTTGAAAAAGCGCTGTCGTGCAACGCCCTCGCCGTGACCGCCTTTGAAGCGCCAGGTCACTGGTCGATGAACGATGAGGAGTACCTCCTCGACGCGTCGACCGACAGGGAAAGGGGGAGGCGCGTGAAGCGGCTCGCGGCACGCGACGCCACCTGGGAAATGATCGAAGCCATCATCGGCAGCCTGTCCATTCGGGAGATCGCAGCGGACCCGGTAAGACTTCGCGCGAAAGTGTTGAAGCAAGCAAAGGAGCGCGATCTGAACCCGACCACCGTCTACCGATCTCTTCATATCTATCTGGCCAGTGGTGGCGTGCGCAGCAGCCTGATTCCGAACACGCACCTACGAGGCGCCCCTGGCAGGGATAAAGTGCAAACCAGCACCAAGTTGGGACGAAAGTCGCGCCTGGAGAAGGCCGGAGAAGCGCCAGAGGCTCGCTACGTGCTGACGCCGCAGGACAAGCAGCGCCTTGCGAACGGGTACGCCCTTCGCGGCAAGGGCAGGACCGTCGAGGACGCCTACCTTCTCACCTGCGCCGTGTTCTGGTCGACGCTGCTTCCGGACAAGACGACCCGGCTGTTGCCTGCACATGAGCGGCCGACCAAGACCGAGTTCAAGTACTGGGGGAAGAAACTCAACGCCCGTGAGGGCAGGAAGAAGCGTATCGGGTCTGACGCCTGGTCAGCCAAGGTGGCCGCCGGCAGCACGCAGGATCAGGTGTGTGCCGTTGGCCAGATGGCGATGATCGACTCGACGTCGACGGACGTGTACCTCGTTTCCACGAAGTCGCGGCTCGTGAAGCTGCCGCCCATGCATCGCACGATCGTCAAGGAGATTCGGTCGACGGCGGTGATCGGCATTTGCGTGAGTTGGGATGACCCCAGCGCCGCGACCGCGCTGCAGGCGATCCTCTCCTCGGCGGAAAGCAAGGTCGAGCTCTGCGCCCGATTTGGCATCACGATCAAGGAAGAGGACTGGCCATCCCTCCTGTGCAAGCTCTATCTGGCCGACAACGGCGAGATGAAGGCCGCATTCATCACGGAAGCCGAGAAGGAATTCCGCTTCGGCGTCGAGTACGTCAAGGCCTACAGCGGGCAGAGCAAGAGCGACGTCGAGAACCAACATCACACCGATCATAAGCGGCTGGACCACAAAGCCCCCGGCAACACTGGCGGACGGCAGCGCGAGCGCGGGGAAGACCATCCCGCGGACGATGCGCTCTGGAACTACTACGAATACATGCGGGAATTCCTGCTCATGGTGATCGAATACAACAACGAAGAGGTACCGCATCTGGCGCCGACGGCGATGCTGAAGGAGGGCGTTACGCCGACGCGAATCAACATCCTGATATGGATGATGGCTCGAAACATGCGCGCCGACATCCCGTGTAATGTCGATCAGCTCCGAGGCTATACGCTGCCCACCAAATCGGCGGTCATGACGAAGACCGGCATCCGCCTGCTCATGCCCGACGGGATCCGCCACGTTCCACAACTCAGGTTCTTCGCGCCGGAGTTGCAGAAGTCGCATCACTTTGCGGAGGCCGTCAAGAAGGGCGGATCCGTGGCCATTAAGGTCAAGTACCGCGATGACGATCTCAGTCACGTCTGGATCGCCCTGCCGTCCGGCCTCACCCGGATACCGAATGTGTCATCGGACGAGGAGTTCATTCGCGAAGCCACGCTCGTCGATCACCTCCAATGGACGGCGTCAGAAGACCTCCGCAAGGACAAGAAGAAACCGGAAGAAGAACAGGCGAAGCTCGACACGCTCCTGCGGCGCGAGGGCATCACGGGGCGCGCCAAGAAGGAGGTGAAGGAGGAGCGCGCGGCGCTACCAAAAAAGCCTTCCAAGAAGGAAACCCGGAGCGACCTGCGCAGGAAACGCGACGAAGAGATGGCCACGCTTCAGGCACAGCGCTCGCCGCCGCCGGAGCCTGACCGGACTCCGAGCGACAAGGCGCCCGAGGCTGAACCATCGAAGGCCGCGTTCGATGCCATGGACAAGTTCATGGAGGAGTTCGCCTGATGGCCGCTCGGTCCACCGATCATCCGGAGTTAGGTGCCGAAGGCAATCCGCTGCTCGAGGTGTTGGCGCCGTACGTCACCTTGTTGCCGATGGCCCAGTTGCTCCAGAACGAGCCGCTCAAGCAGATCCGATGGCAGTCGCTCAAGCCTGAGCTGCGTGAGGTCCACCTCAAGGAAATCGAGAATCACTACTGGCCGGTCGCACCGCAGCTCGACGTTTGCGCCGATCTCCAACTGATGCTGCGATCCGGCCTGATGGCGCGAAATCCGATGTCAAAAGCAGAGCAGCTTCGGATCAACATGCTCGCCTTGGCACCCGATGCTGAGGGCCTGCGCCTCCAGTCCTTGAGAAGGCGAGCCGGCGGCATGATCGTCTCCGCCATTACGGGGATGGGCAAGTCGACCCTGGTGGAGCGGGCACTGGCGGCGTTTGCACCGAAGCAGATTATCGTTCATGGCCAAAACAAGGCCTGTGGTTGGTCGACGCTGGTCCAGGTGACCTACCTGATCGTCGACGCGCCGCCCAACGCGACCCGCTATGGCCTGTTCGAGGCCATCATTGGCGCGCTGGACCGGCTGCTGGGCACGGATTACTCAAGCGTCCTGCGTCGGCAAAAGAACATCGATGCCGGCCTCGTGTACGTCGCGAAAACGCTGTCCGTTCACCGGGTGGGCGTGCTGGTCATCGACGAAAGCCAGGAAGAGACATTGGTCAAAAATCACTGGGGGACCGAATTCATCCTGGTCTTCCTGGGCTTGATGAACCTGGGTATTCCGGTGGTCCTGATGGGAAACCCGCTCGCCTTTACCGACCTCGATCAGGGCGCGCAGCTGACGAGGCGGTTTGCCACCCATGGCTGGCACGAACTCGCACCCGCGCCGAACGCCAAGGAAAGATGGTGGCGCAAGCAGTTCGTCGTCGGCGAAATGCGGTTCTCGCTCTGCGAAAAAATACCTTCTCCCGACGAGATCGCCGACGCGTCGTTCGAGTTTGACCAGGGCATCCCTGGTCTGTTTTCGGCGCTCTGGGCGGAGACGATGCGGACCGCCCTCCGGCGAGGCGGAAGGACCGCGGTCGTGAAGGTGACCGACATCGCGACGGCCGCGAAATCTCCGCGGTTTCGAAAGCTCGCCGAGATCGCCAATAGCGTCAGGACCGGAAACGTCTCCGGTCGCTACCGCGATTTGCCGGTACGGCCGGCCGCCGCGGGCACGGGTAGCGAAAACCCGATGAAGGGGGCGCCAAGCACTCAGGACATTGTTTCCGCCATCGGAAACATCGCATCCGCGCTAAAGCGACAGGAAGCACGCCAGAAGGCGAAGGCCAAGCAGGATCAATCGTTGCGCAAAACCCTCACGGAGGAGGACCTCAGGCGGGCTGGCGATGCGATGTCCATCCTGGCGAGTTCCATAAACGAACAGGGAGAGATGGACGTCTAACGTTGGTCGCTCGTGAATCTATGTGCTTGTAGGCAGAGACAGGTAAGCGAAAGCCATTCTGGGACAACCATGTTGAGAAAACATATCTCGACTGAGTGAAATGATGAAGGGACAGTCATTGCGTGTGCCGGCTCACTTGATCGTCGGTTCCGGTCTCGGCTGACCACGTTGCTGGTGCTGAACGCAGCAAAGCCCGGGTCGCTGGCCACTTCCGCTTCCGACCCAAAGCGGACTTCGAGCTGATGCTTGAGAGCAGAAAAAAACCAGGGCGTATGCCGCGCAGACACCACTAATAGTCAGATTTCGGTCTGCTCAGAAAGCTCAAGGGCGTCATTAAGTTCAATGCCAAGATAGCGAACGGTGCTCTCGATCTTGGAGTGTCCGAGAAGCAGTTGGACAGCGCGGAGGTTCCGGGTGCGCCGGTAGATCAATACCACCTTGGTTCTTCTCATACTGTGTGTTCCGTACCGTGAATCGTCCAGCCCGATCTGGCGCACCCACTGGTGGACAATGCGTGAACAATGCCTCGACGTGAGGTGCGAAGATCTAGCGATTCGGCTAGGAAACAGGAAGTCTGTAGGCGCCAGTGATCTCTCCTGGATCCATTGACCGACAGTCAGCCTGGTTTGCTCCGTGATCTCGAATTGCACAGGCGTCTGTGTCTTCCTCTGCATCACCATCGCCCGATGCAGGATCTGCTTGCCGTGGCAGATGTCTTGGACCCGGAGGTTGACCGGGTCGCAGGCTCGAAGCTTGGAGTCGATGGCGAGGTTGAATAGCGCCAGATCCCGGGTTCGGCCAGCGATCTGCAGGCGAACCCTGATGGCGTAGATCTCATTGAGCCTGAGTGGAGCCTTCTGGCCCACTATCATCCCTTTGTTCCAAGCGTGCCGATTGACGACCGTCGGGACGGACATGGGAGTCTCCTGCGCGGGCCTGCGATCATGCGCCCGATTGCGCGCGCCTGCCCTCTACTGGCTATCCCTCCCAGTGCGCCACCAGCATGACCGCCACGCCTGAGAGGATCAGGGCCGTGCCAAGCAGGTCGTATCGGTCGGGGCGAATCCCGTCAACGGCCCAGAGCCAAGCAAGCGCCAATGTGACGTAAACACCCCCGTAAGCCGCATAGATCCGGCCCGAGGCGGCCGGATGCAGGGTCAATAGCCAGGCGAAGGCCGCCAGCGCGAGGGCTGCCGGCACCAGCCACCAGGGCGAGGCCTGATGGCGGGCCCAGAGCCAGACCAGCCAGCAGCCGACGATCTCGGCCAGCGCGGTGACGGCGAACAAGGCCAGGAGGGTGGCCAGGTTCACAGCAGATCGATTCCGAAGCGACGCAGGCCCCACGCAAACGCTCCGAACGAGGCGAGCGTGATCACGGCACTGGCAAAGAGGCTGGGCCAGAAGCCGATACGCGGCAACAGGAAGGGAAACGCCAGGAACATCGGTAGGGTCGGCAGCACGTACCAGAACGTGTACCACGCGTGGTTGGCCACCTTTTCCTGCGGCTGGCCCTCGACGTGGAGCCATACCAGCGCCAGCAGCGTGACCAGGGGCAGTGACGCGATCAGCGCACCGGCCTTGTCACTGCGCTTGGCCACCTCCGACACGAGCACGATCACGGCGGCGGAGAGGGCGAATTTCGTGAGCAACCAGAGCATGGGACCTCCTTGCGCGATGGGGGTGCCGCCCGACGGGCGGCACCCGCCGATTCATCCACTCACCAACCGCACGTCCTCATCCCGGTGCAACAGGCGATACAGCGCCGGCAGTACGAGCAGCGTGAGCAGCGTCGACGACACGATACCGCCGATCACCACCGTGGCCAGGGGCCGCTGGACCTCGCTGCCGGCGCCGACGTTGAACGCCATCGGCACGAACCCCAGCGAGGCCACCAAGGCCGTCATCAGCACCGGCCGCAGCCGCCCCAGCGCGCCGTCGCGGATGGCGTCTTCGAGCCGGTCGCCCTGTTCACGCAGTTTGCGGATGAAGGCGATCATGACCACGCCGTTGAGCACCGCGACGCCCGAGAGGGCGATGAAGCCCACACCCGCCGAAATCGACAGCGGGATGTCGCGCAGCCATAGCGCCAGCACGCCCCCGGTCAACGCGAGCGGCACGCCGCTAAAGATCACCGCAGCGTCACGCCCCGAGCCGAAGGCCATGAAGAGCAGGCCGAAGATCAAGACCAGGGTCACCGGGACCACCACCGACAGGCGCTGGCTGGCCGCGATCAGCTGCTCGAACGTGCCGCCGTAGTCCACCCAGTAGCCGGGCGGCACCGTCACTTCAGCGTCGATGCGCTGGCGCAGCTCGGCGACGAAACTGCCCAGGTCGCGACCGCGGACATTGGCCGTCACCACGATCCGACGCTTGCCGTTCTCGCGGTTGATCTGGTTGGGCCCTTCGACGATCTCCAGGGTGGCCAGTTCGCGAAGCGGCACGGTGGTGGGGTTGCCGCTGGTCCAGTTGGCGCCGCGGCTGGTTTCGTCGTCATCGCCCTCATGCGCCGGCAGCGGTACCGGTAGGTCCGCCAGCCGAGCCGGATCGGCCCGGAGCGCCTCGGGCAGACGCACCACGAGATCGAAACGTCGGTCCCCCTCGAACAGCTGGCCGGCCACCGTGCCGCCCACGGCCGTGCCGACCGTCTCCTGCACCGCCACCTGGTTCAGTCCGTACCGGATCAGGCCCTCGGGATTGGGCGTAATGGTGAGCAAGGGTAGGCCCGTGGCTTGTTCGAGCTTCACGTCCGCCGCGCCCGGAATGGTCTTGGCCACCGCCTCGAGCTGCTTGCCCACCTCCACCAGCGTGTCCAGGTCATCGCCATAGAGCTTGATCGCCACGTCCGCCCGCACGCCCGAGATCAGCTCGTTCATGCGCATCTGGATGGGCTGGGTGAACTCGTAGTTGTTGCCCGGCAGCTGCTTCACTGCCGCCTCGATCTCGGCCACGAGTTCGGCCTTGGTCTTGCGCGGATCGGGCCACTGCTCGCGCGGCTTGAGCATGATGAAGGTGTCGGCCACCGAGGGCGGCATGGGGTCGGTGGCCACCTCGGCCGTACCCAGTTTTCCGAACACCCGCTCGACTTCGGGGAATTGCTTGATCCGGGCCTCCAGGGTGGATTGCATGATCACGGCTTGGCCGAGGCTGGTGCCTGGGATGCGCAGCGCGTGCAGGGCGATGTCGCCCTCGTCCAGGCTGGGGATGAACTCCGAGCCAAGCCGCGAAGCCAGCAGACCGAACATCACGACCAAGCCGGCAGCGCCAACGACGACCGGGATCCGGAATCGCAGCGCCCAATCCAGCGCGGGCGCATAGACTCGGCGAATGACCTGCAGTACCCGGCTTTCCTGCTCCTGCACCTTGCCGCCGAGGAACACCGCGACCGCCGCCGGCACGAAGGTCAGCGAAAGCAGCATCGCCGCTGTCAGCGCCAGCACGACGGTGAAGGCCATCGGATGGAACATTTTCCCTTCAATGCCGGTGAGGGCAAACACGGGCAGGTACACGGCGGCGATGATCGCCACGCCGAACAGGCTGGGCTTGATGACCTCGGCGGTGGCCGATGCGGTCAGGTCGAAGCGCTCCTCGCGAGTCAGCAGCCGGCCCAGCGCGTGCTGGCGTTCGCCGAAACGGCGAATGCAGTTCTCGATGATGATGACCGCGCCGTCGACGATCAGGCCGAAGTCCAGCGCGCCCAGGCTCATTAGGTTGCCCGAGACCCCGCCACGCACCATGCCGGTGATGGTCATCAGCATCGCGATCGGGATCACGGCTGCAGTGATCAACGCCGCTCGGATATTGCCCAGCAGCAACAGCAGCACCACGATGACCAGAAGCGCGCCCTCGACCAGGTTCTTGGTCACGGTGGCGATGGTGCGGTCGACCAGCGAGGTGCGGTCATACACGGGGGTGGCTTGCACGCCCGGGGGAAGAGACTTGGAAACTTCAGCCAGGCGCTCGGCCGTGGCGCGGGCCACGGCTCGGCTGTTCTCGCCCACCAGCATGAACACCGTGCCCAGCACGATCTCCTCGCCGTTCTGCGTCGCGGCGCCCGTGCGCAGCTCGGGGCCCTCGCCGACCTCCGCCACGTCGCCGACCCGGATCGGCACCCCCTCGCGGCGGTCGAGAACGATCCGGCGCAAGGCCTCGAGGTCCGCCACCTGGCCGGGCACGCGCACGAGGTATTGCTGGCCGTTGCGTTCGATGTAGCCGGCGCCGATGTTCTCGTTGTTGCGGGCTACCGCATCCACGACGTCCTGCAGGGTGAAGCCGTAGGCGACCAGCCGGGCCGGATCGGGCGTGATGTGGATCTGCCGGGCGAAGCCGCCGATCGTGTTGACCTCGGTGACGCCCGGGGTGTTGCGCAGCTGCGGACGCACCACCCAGTCCTGCAGGGTGCGCAGGTCGGTGGGCGTCCAGGACGTGCCATCGGGTTTGGTCGCGCCCGGGGCGGCTTCCACCGTGTACATGTAGATCTCGCCCAGGCCGGTGGCGACGGGTCCCAGTTCGGGCTCCAGGCCTGGCGGCAGCTGCGACTTGGCCTGCTGCAGGCGTTCGGCAACCTGCTGGCGGGCGAAGTAGATATCGGTCCCGTCCTCAAACACCACCGTCACCTGCGACAGCCCATAGCGCGACAGCGAGCGGGTGTATTCGAGTTTGGCCAGACCCGCGATCGCAGTCTCGATAGGGAAGGTTACCCGCTGCTCGGATTCAAGCGGTGAGTAGCCGGGAGCTTCGGTGTTGATCTGAACCTGGACATTGGTGATGTCGGGGGTCGCGTCGATCGGCAGCTTGGTAAAACTCCAGACCCCGAGCGCGCAAATTGCCAGCGTCAAAAGGAGCATGAGCCAGCGGTGCGCGATCGCGAACCGGATGAAGCGTTCGAGGAAGCCAGGCTGCTCAGTGGTCATGCGAGGCCCCCGATTTCTCGATGTCGGCCTTCACCAGGTAACTCTGGGCCACGACCACGGGATCGCCGGCCTTCAGGCCTCCGAGCACCTCGACGTTGACGCCATCGCGGCGGCCCAGTTCCAGCGGCCGGATCTCGTAGTCGTCCCCAAAGCGAACGAACACCACATCCCAATCCCGGAAACGCTGCAGCGCGGCCAGCGGCACCATCAGGTCCACCTTTTGTTCGGCCACGGTGACACGGGCGCGGACCGCGGCGCCCGGGCGCCAGCGGCCGTCACCGTTGTCCACCGTGGCGCGGGCGACCGTGCTCTGGCTGGCGGTCGCGGTGCCGGGTAGTACGCGATCAAGCGTGGTGCGTGCGCTGACGCCGTCGCTGAGGCGTGTCACTTCGACCGGCAGCCCGGGCGTGATGTGCTGGGCATCGGCACCGAACAGGTGCAGGTCGACCCAGAGTTTGGAGAGGTCGGCGACCTCGAACATCGGCTGGTCGCCCGCGAGGTCGCCCACCGCGACGTTGCGCGCCAGCACCGTGCCGGCCAGCGGCGCGGTCACAGCGTAGTCCGACAGGCTGACGTTGCTCTCGACCGTGGCGAGCACCTGGCCGGCGCGCACGGTGTCGCCCAGGCCCACGCGCACCGCCTTGACCGGCCCCGGGAAGCGAGCCACGACTCGGGCATGCCGGCCCTCGATGGGCGTGAGCAATCCCTGCACGTCATGCTCGTCGCGGATCACGCCCGGCCCGGCGGGGGCGACTTCGATGCCGGCGTCCGTGGCCACCGAAGCTGGAATGCTCGTGCGTCCCTCGTAGCTGGGGAAGGACCAGGTCAGCGTCTGCCCTTCGATGCGTGCAGTCACGTCCACGTCGAACGAATGCGGCTCGTAGACCTCCAGGCTGCCGAGTAGGTAGTCCTCCTTGGGCGTGAACGCATGGGTGTCGGTAATGTCGCCCAGGCGCTTGAGAACTACGGTCAGCTCGCCTGCCGCGGGCGGCAAGGGTTGGCCGTCCTTGTAGAGCCAAGCGCGATACTCGGGCGGCACGCCGTCCTCGTAGATGGCGAGCTCGACCGTGTAGGGGCCCTCGGTGAGTAGCCGCCCGTTATGGGCGCCCTTGGCGGGCTCCGCCTCTGCCTCGGCGTGTTCATCGTGGTCGCCACCCTCGCCGTGGGCATGGGCATCAGGTTCGGGGCCGCCGCAGGCGGCCAGGCCCAAGGTCAGCAGCAGGGGGATCAGGAAAGGACGCAGGGTCATGGCGTGGTCTCGTTCGGAGTGGCCGCGGCGAGCACGAAGGGCTCGGCCGTCAGGCGCTGGATTTCGACAAGAGCGCGATGGAAATCGCGGGCGGCGTCGAGGCGGTCGCGTCGGGCCGAGAGCAGCTCGGACTGCATCTGTGCCCATTCCAGGTAGCTCAGGGCACCGGCGCGATAGGCTTGGCCGGCGGCGGATTCGGCGCGTTCGAGCGCCGGCAGCACGTTCTCGGTGAGCTGCCGTACCGCCAGGGCATCGACCTGCAGGCGACCGTGGGCCTCGGCCAGCGTCGCCCGCAGGTCGAGTTCGCCAGCCTCGCGCTCCAGGGCCAGGGAATCGAGCTCGGCGCGGGCGGCACGGATCGCGGGTTCGGCGCGGCGCCGGTTGCCCAGTGGCACCGACAGCCCGCCCATCAGGGCCCAGTCCTCGCTGCCCTGCAGGCGGCGCAGGCCCACTTCCCACTCGATATCGGGCCGTGCCTGGGTCTGGGCCAGCTGAAGGCGGGCTTCGCGCAGGCGGGCTTCGCCGGCGAACCGCTGCAGCTCGGGCGTGCGCTCGAGCAGCGTGACAAGCTGGTAGAAGTCGGGCGTGTCGGGCAGGGCCAGCAGGTCGCCCGCCACGGTCCCGACCGGCTCGCCGCCCCACATCAGGGCCAGTCGGCGGCGGGCGGCGTCGGCAGCCGCGTTCGACCGGGCAAGCTCCAGTTCGGCGCGGGCCACTGCGGCTTCCGCGCCCAACTGCACCGAGGCCGGTGAAGCGCCAGCCCCCACGCGACGACGGGCGGCCGCGGCCGCGGCGCGCCGCTGTGCGAGCGTCGTTTTCAACGCCGCGGCCTCTTCCTGCAGGGCAAGCACGTCCAGGTAGCGGCGGGCAACCTCGGCGAGGAGATCCAGGCGACGGCCTTCGGCGGCGACGTCCAGGCCGGCCAGGCGGGACTGCGCCAGACCCACGCGGGCGTCGCGACGCGTCTGGGGCTCCAACACGGACCCCAGGCTCAGGGTCAGCTCGGCGGCATCGGCGCCGCGGTAGGCGCCGGTGCCCAGGACGTTCTCGACGCTGGCGCCTACCGTCCAGGCGGGCTTCTGCGCGGCCTGGTCGGCGTCGGCGATGAGCGCGGCCTGCTGGAGCGGCAGCCGTCGCAGGTCGGGATGGCGCTCAAGCGTGAGGGCGAAGGCCTGGCGCAGGTGCATGGTCGGCGCGGGCGGTGTGGCCTGGGCCGGAACGGCCAGCAAGGCGCAGCACCATAGGGCGGCCAGGGCCGCCTTGGTTCTCAACATGGGAATTCTCCGGAAACGGGCAGACGGGGCTTGGCCCCGAGGACGTGTGGACGTCAGGCCGCGATCGGAGGCCGCAGGAACCGGGACAGGGGCGAGGGGGCGTGAAGGGGCAGGCTCAGCCGGGGCGGAGCGGCCCCGAGGCGTTGCGCGGTCCAGTCCAGGACCGGCGTAGGCAGGCCGGTAGCATGCAGGCAGCAATCAAAGGCATGCAGCAGGCCATCAAGGGAGCCCGGCTCCGGCGAATTCGCTTCCACGGCCAGTGCCTGGGCGCCGCCGGTGACATCGGCAAGCGCGTGCTCGGCTTCATGCAGCTCGTGAGCCGCCGCCAGCACGGGCTGCACCAGCACGCACAGCACCGTCAGGGCCAGGAAAAGGACCTTCAGGGCGCGAAGCAGGGAGCGCAGGGGCGACGTCATCGAGCCGGAGGATATCGGGTTTGGTTGAGCGGACACAATTTCAGGCGTCCTGTTCATCGAGAATGGCCTGCAATTCCGGGGGCACCGGCATCGGCTGGGTCGCACGCACGTTGGCCCCGCCGGTGTTGCCGAGCGGCACCCAGATCCGCGAGAAGAGCGCCGCCGCGACGATGCGCGTCAGCTGTCCGACGATCTCCCGGCCGTCCTGGCGCTGCCACCCGACCTGCAGCATGCCCAGATGGGTCTTCACGTGCCGCCAGGTGTGTCTTTGGCCGAGGATGTGGGCGCGCTCAAGGTGGCGGAAGGCTTGGTTGAAGTCGCCAGCACGGCGGGCAGCCTGGGCGAGCGTCCATTCGTGGGAAAACGCAGCGGCAAGACGATTCATGGTTTCACTTTCCCCAAGTCGTGCACGACTGCGTGGCGCCAGCCAGGCCAAGCCTCGCGCAGCACCTGCCAGGACGTGTGCAGAAACAGCAGAGCGACCAGCGCGCCGACGACGGCATCCGGCCAGACGCTTCCCGTCAGCGCCACCGCGCCCGCGGCCAGGATCACGCCCGCATTGCTCGCGACGTCGTTGCGCGAACACAGCCACACCGATCGCATGTTCAAGTCATCGCCCCGGTGGCGCATCAGCAGCATGAAGCAAGCCAGGTTGGCCAGCAGGGCGATCGCCGCCACTGCGGCCATCAGGGGGGCCAGCGGCTCGGCCCCTGCCACGACCCTACGCACTACCTCGGCGAGCACCAGCAGCCCGAACGCGCCCTGCAGCAAGCCTTTGAGCACGGCGGCGCCATTGCGCTGCCGCAGGCTACCGCCCACCACCGCCAGGCTCAGGGCGTAGATACCGGCGTCACCCAAGGCGTCGAGGGAATCGGCCTGCAATGCGCTCGAATCCGCCCACCAGCCCGCCGTGAACTCACCCACGAAGAGGGCGGTATTGATGGTCAGCACCGTCCAAAGCACCCGGCGCCTTGCGGCGTCTTGGGCCCGGCTCAGGTTCGTGGCTGTGTCATCACAGTGGCATCCGGACATGGTGTTTCCTCACTAAGTGGCGCTACCCTAAACCCTGTAGTCGCTACGGGGTCAAGCCCTTTGGAGGTCCGTCATGAAGATCGGGGAGGTCGCGGCCGCCAGCGGCTGCCACCTGGAAACGATTCGGTACTACGAGCGTATCGGTCTGCTGCCGCACCCTACGCGCACCCGGAGCGGATATCGGGCCTACAGGAACCAGGATGTTGACCGGATCCGGTTCATCACGCGTGGCCGGGACCTGGGGTTCAGTCTCGACGAAATCCGCAGCCTGCTGCGTCTGACTGAGGACCCGGAGCTGTCCTGCGAACAGGTCGACGCCTTGGCGCGCCACCACCTGGCCGAGATCCAAGCGAGGCTGAAAGAGTTGCGGCAAGTTGCCCGGGAGTTGGAGCGTACTATTGCCGGCTGCGCCGGCGGGCGCCGCGCAGCTTGCGCGATTTTGGAGACGCTGCAACAGAGCGGGCCACGAACTGCTTCAAAGAGACGTGAGAATGTTCATGGAGCAGTTCGAAGTGGCATGCCCAGCACTTCTGACTAGACGCACCCTGGCGGTCCGCTACGTCCGCTCCTGGCCGATAGCCGCACGTGCTGCGGCGAGCGGGCAGAAGATGCAGTCAGTTGGTCTTCGCCTCGCGCCGCCTGAGCAACTCCTTCGCTAGCCACGAATCGGCTTCCCATGATCCATGATCACTCAGCTCCTCCAGAGCAACTGTCGGAAGGCCGGCTATGGCACGTTGCACTTGGTGCCGATGAACGCCCGTGCGCTTGCCGATAGCAAACGCCGTATCGCCGGCTGCCAAGCCCGGCACCATGGCGAGCGGAAAGCCGCTGGCAAGTAGCGAGCCGCGGAGGAGTTTCTCTCTGGCTCGAAGTGGATTCACGTTTCCGTTGGACAGCAGAGGCATGCTCAGCTGCTCGGGGAAGCCTCCCCTGGCGGGAAGTATCCCAAGGGAATCGCAGGCCGTCAGGATGACCAGTTTCTGGGCCACTCGACCCGGCGCCGTACGATGCTCCAACTCGCTCCTCAGGAAATCACGCTGCACGTGGATTCCCAGGATGTCGGGAAGTCGATCCGCGGGCGAATTCCAGGATTGAGTCAACTGCTTCGAAAGTTCACGAACGGCGTTGTCCACAGACCCCATGTGCGCTGCCACAAGATCCATGCAGTGCGCCCAGGCATCGGCTGCAATCATCGGCAGATTGCCTTCGAACAGGTCTATCCAACTACGCATATACGCAACGTAACCGTTCGACGCAGCTTCGAAGCGCAGACTGGATTTCTCAATTGCAACTCCTGTAGGCAGCTTCAACTGCCACATTCTTCCGCCGATGTTGCCTTTAATCTCGATTGCCAGTGCATCGCCGTGAAAGGGACAGTGGTGAAGTGGAGGCAGCACATGGTGGATGCGCCAAGTGGGAAAACCAAGCTCCTCAAGGTCATGCATGAGACAGGTCTTGCAGGACCTGAGATCGGCGGTGGAGAACCGAAATCCCTTCGAAGAAACTGAAACCAGTAGCGGCGTATGCGCCGAATTCTTCCTTCCCTCATCGACGAGGGCCGCGGCCCACGACTCAGCGGCTTGCGGCGGCAATGCTCGCGAGTAAATCCCGAATAGGGTGTGGCGCCGCAGCACTTCCTCTGGCGATACGGACTGGCCGAACAGCGCCCTCGCGGCAAAGCGCACCCGCTCTCCGAACAGGTTTCTTTTCCCGCCGCCAATGTGTCCGTACACTTCTTCGACCGACTTCGCACAGCTATTGCCGCCATTCAGCAGGTGTCGCCAGGCGATCGCGCTGAATATCAATGTGCCGGGAGGTAAATGGGGCACGTAGCCAAGTGAAGTTCCAGACACTCATTCGACTCCGCTAGCGACTACGGCTTGATACGCGCCCTTGTTCCGCAAGCTGGCTCGCCAGCCATTGATGATCGTTGCGATAGAGCCAAGCATAGGAGTTCCCGGGCCTTGAACGGATACTTTTCAGGGACTGATCGGACTGCGTGCGACAGAGTGCAGCAAAGGTGCGCCGCGCGATTTCTCTCTGGCGAGAAAACGCATCCGCCCTGCGTCGCTCCGAGATTTCCGGATCGGTCCCCACGATTCGATAGATCGTGGTCATGGACACGCCGGCGGTGGTGGCGATGTGGGATATCGAATCGCCCTTTTTCAGTTGGCGCCGTATCTTCGCGGCCTTTCGTTCTGCGACCGGCCGACCGCGCGAGGTGTAGGCGATCTTGAGTTTTTTGGCCCAAAGGGTTCCGGTGGTCCGTGACACTCCCAGAGCGTGGGAGGCGGCGGCCAAGGACTTCCCATGGACGGTCACAAGTTCTTTGAATCGATCGAGGCGGTTCGCGGCAGTCACTGCCTGGGCGACGGTCGGTGCAGCGATTTCCCGTACGGGTGCCGCAGGCATGCATGCCTCGAAAAACTGGTCCCACGAATCGGAGATTGCGGCGATGAGCAGCAGATGCTTCAAGGGATGGCCTGGGCGAGCACTGCGACGTGACAGCGAGGCCGCCAGTCCGGGCCACTGATCGTCAATCGCCTTAAGCGGGGCCAGGCCGGGCAGATCATCGAGACCCCGATAGCGGTCTCTGACTAGGGCCACTATACGGGCAGTGCGTAGGTTTCCGTTCCTTGTAGCCAGACCTGCATTCTGCAGGAGACGCTGATAGCCGCGCGTCAACTGCTCCGGTTCCAGCGAAGCGGGCGGAAGCGTCATCAGTCGCGCCGAGTCAGCCGCCAGACGAAGCAGGCGCTCCATGGAAGCGTCGCTTGGTACCGGAATTTCGGCTCGCATGTAGCGGTGTTCGAGCCGCGGCAGCAGCCAGTGACGCCGATGGACCGGGGTGACAGGATCCCAGGCGATAAACAACGGGCAGCGGTGCTTCAAGCAGACGAGGACCGACGGCAATTGGTGTTCGACGTGCCAGTAGGCCCAGCCCCGGCTCGCTTCGTCGTCCGCGCAGCATCTTTCGCAGCCTTTCAAGGGGTGGTGTCCGCCAACCCGGCTTGCCGTGATACCCAGCAGCATTTTGAGGTGGCGGATGGTCCCGGTTCGGAGCAACCCGATGATTTGCTCCGCCCGAGATCGGCGGACGATCGCCAGGTAGTAGCCCAGCAGCGTGTTTCGGAGGGCGATGTCGCGGGTGCTACCCAAGACGCCTCGGGTCGAGCGTTCCAGCAAGTTCAGGCGCGATGGAAAGTCATGGCACAGGGCTGCATATGGCGCCCCGAACAAGCGAGTGCTCGTCGTTCGGGCGCAGACAGCACCGTTCAGTGCGTGCGTGAGACCGCACCAACTGTAGAGTGTTTGGTTTTCATGCAGAGCGGGTAGAATGCCGAACATGGCACCGTCCCCTCAGGGCGGCTGACAAGTACACCACATCGGCGCACATGGACGGCGTGTCTGGCGAACAAAAACCGTTGGAACAAGTATTGTTCTGGCGGTCAGCTACATGGGGGCATGAAATGGGTCTGTTGGATCAACTTTTCTGGATCAATCGTCTTGCTGGTACGCGGGAACCCTGTGTTTCTGCGATGTCCGGTTGGACGATTTATTAGATCGAACCATAAGTCCCTCCCACACTGGCCGGGGGGCTCAGTGCGGGCCGGAGGCCAGCGAGACCTGCCCGAAGTCGTAGTCCAGGCGCGGGCCGCTGGCCGCGAGGGCATCGCCCAGCAGGTAGTCGACGCCCAGCGACCACAGGTCCTGCACGGTGTCGAGGTTGCGGACCGAGTCCACGATCAGGCCGCGGCCGCTGGCGCGCCATTCCTTGACCAGGGCCGCGAACGCGTGGGGCGGCACGCCGTCGATGGCCGCCTGCGGCAGGCGCAGCAGGTCGGCCGGCATCGGCAGCAGGCGCTCGACCCGCGACAGCCCGCCGGAATCATCACCGATCGCCAGCCGCAGGCCGAGGTCCCTGAGCTGCTGCATCACCGGCACCAGGTGCGGCTTGGCCAGCAGATCGCTGGCCGCCACCTCCAGCACCAGGCAGTCCGCCGCCGCGCCCCGCCGCCGGCGTTCGGCCGCCAGCCAGGCCAGCTGGGAATGCTCCAGCGACCCCAGGTCGACGGGCGCAAGCAGCAAGGTGCGCCGGCCCTGTTCGCGCTCGGCCTGGATGGCCTCGAAGGCGCTGAACAAGCCGGCCCGCTCGATCATCGCCAGCGAGCCGGCCTCGCGCGCGGCGGCCAGGTACTCATGGCGCCCGATGCCCGACAGCGGCGCGCGGTAGTCCCGCAGCTTGGTGGCCAGGGCATAGGCGCCAACGTCGCCGGCCTGCAGCGGCAGCATCGGCTGGAATTCATTGACGATGTGTTCGCCGCGGGCGGCGTCCTTCACCAGCTCGCGGATCAGCAGCACCCGCTCGGCGGGCATGTCGCCGTGCTCGCGGCTCAGCACGCCGTCGTGCCGGTTGCCGCCCAGCCGGTGCGCAATCGACATGGCGGCATACGCCGCCGCGAACCAGCGGTCGGGATTCGCGCCGGCGTGGGCCGGCGGCAGCGCCAAACCGATCGAGACGGTGAGCGCCTGCGGCGGCGCGTCCGGCTGCTCGAACGGCCGGCGCGCGACGGCCTGGCACAGGCGCGTGGCCAGCGCCTGGAGTTCCTCGCGGCTATCGCGCCGGGCCAGCACGCCAAAGCCGAACTCCAGCCACAGCGTGTAGGCGTCTTCCGGCCCCAGCTCGGCGCTGAGCCGCGTGGCGATGGCTTGCTCCAGCGCGTACGACGCCGATTGTCCCAGCGACTTGCCCAGGCCATCGGCCTGGTCGAGCCGGATCGACAGCAGCGCCAGCCAGCCATCGCCTGGCTCGCGCATTGCCTGTGCCAACTGGTTCAGGAAATCGCCGCGACGCAGCTGGCCGCTCAGGGCCTCGTGCGACACCCGCGAGGCCGCGGGCAACTGCTGCCGCACCAGGCGGGCGCGCTTGATGCGGCTGCGCACCTCGGCCAGCAGCACCCGCGGGCGCACCGGCTTGCTCAGGAAGTCGTCGGCGCCGGACTGGATGGCCTGCGACCGCACTTGCTCGCGCTCTTCGCCCGAGATCAGCAGGATCGGCAGCAGCGCGTGCTCGGGGCGACGGCGCAGCCGCAGGGTGAGGCCTAGGCCATCGGTGCCGGGCATGTGCAGGTCGAGCAGCAGCAGGTCGGGCGGGTTCGCCGCCAGCCGCGCGACCACCTCCGACGGGTCGGCGCACAGCTCGACCTCGATGCCGCCCTGGCCGAGCACCAGGCGCAGGTACTCGCGTGAGTTCGCGTCGTCGTCCACCACCAGCACCCGGTACGGCTGGTCGCGCGAATGCTGCAGCAGCTCCAGCACCCGGCTGGCCAGGCCTTCCTCGACCAGCCGCCGGGCGTGCAGGGTGGCGCCCTGCAGCAGCAGGTCGAGGCGGTCGCTGGCGCTGTCGCCGCCGATGGCCACGACCACCGTGTTGCCGCTGGCGGGGACCTGGGCCGAGAGGCCATCGAGCACGGCGCAGGCGTCGCGCAGCAGCGATGCCTCCACGAACAGGGCGGCCGCGGGCGTCAATCGCGAGGCTTCCTCCAACTGCGACGCATCGGTGAACCGGCGCAGCAGGTAGCCCGCCTGCTCGAATGCCGCGGTCAATGCCGGCGGGAACTGTTCGCGCGGGGACAGCAGGTCGATGCAGGCCAGGGACCGGGCGCCGGTCGCCAGGTCGCGCGACACGGCTTCGGCCAGGCGTTCGACCAGCGGCGGGAAATCACCGCCGCGCGACGCCAGCGTGGGCTGCCGCTCGACGACGCCGACCAGGTAGGCGTAGAGGTCCAGCGAGCCCTGCCGGATCTCGGGGAAGCGGCGACGTGCGGCCTCGTCGGCGAGCTGGTCGACCGAGTCAAGGCAGCGTTCCAGCAATTCCTCGGGCCATCCCAGGATCTGCAGGCTGCGGCAGTCGCGGACCAGCGCGGCGGCCAGCTCCGCCAGCATGCCCTCGTCATCTTCGGTGGGAACGGCGGCCATGCGGTCTCGGCTGGGCGGGGCGGCGCGGCGGTGCTGCGCCTGGCGCCAGTCTACGACGGCGCCGGCACGGCGGCGCGAAGGTCAGGCGGCTGGGCTTAAACTAGGGACCCGCGGCGCAGCGAGCGCGCCGCCCGTCCGACAGGAACAGGAAAGCACCATGCGCGTCTGCGTTTACGCCGCTTCCAGCGCCCGGGTGGCGCCCGAGTACCACGCCGCCGCCCGCGGGCTTGGCGAGTCCCTGGCCGCGAACGGCTGCAGCGTCGTCTACGGCGGCGGCTCGCAGGGCCTGATGGGATCGCTGGCCGATGGCGCGCTGTCGAAGGGCGGCGAGGTGGTCGGCATCCTGCCGCGCTTCATGGCCGACCTGGAGTGGGGCCACCCGGGCCTGACCCACCTCGAACTGGTCGAGGACATGCGCGAACGCAAGCACAAGCTGCTCACCGGTTCGGACGCCGTGGTGGCGCTGCCCGGTGGCTGCGGCACGCTCGAGGAACTGTTCGAGGCGATCACGCTCAAGCGGCTGGGCATCTACTTCAGCCCGATCCTGCTGCTGAACACGAATGGGTTCTACGCGCCGCTGCAGGCGTTCATGCAGCAGGTGATCGCGCAGAAGTTCATGAACCCCGAGCACCAGGCCATGTGGTCGCTGGTGGACCGCGTGGAAGACGTGCTGCCCACGATCGCCGCGACGCCGAAGTGGCGCGAGGACGCGCGCGAATACGCCGTGGTGCGCTGACGCTTCAGTCGGTGGCGGTCGAGGACGGGTCGTCGAAGCCGAAGTCCGGCTCCGGCATCGCGCCGTCGCCTTCGTCGTTGTGCACGGTGGTCACCGGGCCGGCGGCGGGCATGCGCTTGTTCTTGGGCAGCGGCAGCTTCGCCACTTCGTCACCGGCGGCCAGCACCAGTTCGCTGCGGCGCTCGTCGGGGATCTCCTGCCAGTGGCAGCCCAGGATCGCGCCTTCCAGCGCGTACAGCAGGTTCAGGCTGGGCTTGAAGCCCGCGCGCTTGACCCGGACGTAGGCGGCCAGGGCACCGACGGCGACCAGGTCCTCCTGCGTGCGGATGCCGGTCTGGCGCAGCCACGCCGCCGACTTGGGGCCGATGTTGCGAAGCTTGGTGCCCGAACTCATCCCGTCTCCTTCCGCGGCGGCTCAGGCCGCCGGCAGTGAATCGATGAAGGCCTGCGCAATGGCTTCCAGGCCCCGCTGGTCGTCTTCGTCGAAGCGATCGAGCCGCGGGCTGTCGAGGTCGAACACGCCGACCAGCCGCTCGCCCTGGAACAGCGGCACCACCAGCTCCGAGCGCGAGGCCGAGTCGCAGGGAATATGGCCCGGGAAGGCATCGACGTCCGGCACGCGCTGGGTCTCGCGGGTGGCGGCGGCGGTGCCGCAGACGCCGCGGCCGATCGCGATGCGCACGCAGGCCGGATGGCCCTGGAAGGGACCGACCACCAGCTCGGTGCCGTCGAAGAAATAGAAGCCGACCCAGTTCAGGTCGGGCAGCGCGTGGAAGACCAGGGAGGAGAGGTTGGCGGCGTTGGCCGTGCGGTCGCGTTCGCCGTGCATCAGGCCGCGGGCCTGCTCCAGGAGCTGCGCGTACTGCTCGGGTTTGCTGCCTTCCAAGGTGCCGGTCTGGAACATCGCTGCCTCTCGCAAAGAAGGCCAGTGTAGCAGCGGCACCGGCCACGCTCGACCGCCCCGGGGGCTGATAAAGTCGCGCCCATGGTCTTCACGCCGACACCCCGCCGCATGGCCGATGGCTTCCTCGAGCGGGGCGGGCAGGTCACGCGCGTGGAAGCCTTCGTCGACGCCGCCTTCGCCTTCGCGCTGACCCTGCTGGTGATCTCGGTCGAGCGCGTGCCCACCAGCATCAGCCAGCTGCTCGAGGCGCTCAAGGGCGTGCCGGCCTTCGCCGCCAGCTTCCTGCAGCTGGCGATGTTCTGGGTGGCGCACGCGCGCTGGAGCCGGCGCTACGGCATGGACGACCGCGCCACCACCTTCCTGAGCCTGCTGCTGGTGTTCCTGGCCCTGGTCTACATCTATCCGCTGAAGCTGCTGTTCGGCACCTTCTTCGCCTGGATCACGGGCGGCTGGCTGCCGTCGCCGCTGGAATCGCTGCGCGGCTACTCCGACATCCGCACCATGTTCATGGTCTACGGCATTGCGTTCGCCACCTTGTCGCTGTGCATCGGCGCGCTGTATTCGCGGGCATTGAAGCAGGCCGAGTCGCTGGGCCTGGACCGGGACGAGCGCGCGATGACCGCGGGCGAAGTGGCCAGGTGGTGGCTGGCCGTTGCCGTGGCCGTGCTTTCGGCGGGGTGCGCGGCGCTGCTGCCGGACGATCCGCCGTACTGGCTGGCCGGCGCGCCCGGCCTGGTCTATTTCCTGATGAACCTGTCCTGGCTCGTCGCCCGGCGGGCCCGCGACCGCAGCCTGGCGCGATCGGCATGAGTGGCGCGGGCGTCTTCATCACCGGCACCGACACCGACGCCGGCAAGACCTTCGCCAGCGCGGCCTTCGTGCATGCGCTGCGCCGCGGCGGCGCGCGGGTGGTGGGCATGAAGCCAGTGGCCAGCGGCTGCGCGCCGACCCCGGCCGGCTGGCGCAATGCCGATGCGCTGGCGCTGCAGGCGGCCAGCGATCCGGTGCCCGACTATGCCCTGGTCAATCCAGTCGCCCTGCGCGACCCCACCGCACCGCAGCTGGCGGCGCGGGCCGCCGGGGTCACCGTGACGCTGCCGCCGCTGCTCGCGGCCTACGCGGCCTTGGCCGCGATGGCCGACCGCGTCGTGGTGGAGGGCGTGGGCGGCTGGCTGGCGCCCCTGGCCGATGGCCTCGACCAGTCCGACCTGGTGAAGGCGCTGGACCTGCCGGTGATCCTGGTGGTCGGCCTGAAGCTGGGCTGCCTCAACCACGCCCGGCTCACGGCCCGGGCGATCGCGGCCGATGGCTGCCGCCTGCAGGGCTGGATCGGCAGCACGGTCGAGCCCGGGTTCCCGGACGCCTACGTGGACCTGGTGCGCGCGGCCCTGCCGGTGCCCTGCCTCGGGGTGCTGCCGCATGCGCCGGGGGCCGGCGCGCGCGAGCTGGCCCGCTACCTTTCCGCGGGCTAAACGGCACCGGACTTTTGGCCTAGTGCGTTTTTTGGCGGGCAAGCTAAACTCACCAGTCTAGTAATTACCCCCCCCGCCTCCGGCGACCCCCTGCGGCCGCCAAGCCATTGGCCAAGGTACCCCCATGCCCGCAATCTTCCCGACCCGCCTCCCGGCCGCTGCCACGCTGGCCCTCGTCCTGGGCCTCGCGGCCTGTTCCGGCTCCGGTGCCGGCGACCCGTCCGCCGCGGGCGGCCCGCCCGGTGCCATGGCCCTGCCGGTGGAGGCCGTCACCGTGAAGGCCGAGCCGCTGCAGCAGGGGCTGACCACGGTGGGCACCCTGCGCGCCGATGAGTCGGTGGTCATCCGGCCGGAAATCAACGGTCGCCTGGTGGCGGTGCATTTCGAGGAAGGCCAGCGGGTGGCGAAGGGCGACAAGCTGTTCAGCATGGACGCGTCGGTCACCGCGGCCGACCTGCGCGAGGCGGAGGCCAACTACGAGAACGCGCGCCGCGGCAACGAGCGCGCCACGGACCTCGGTGCCCGCCAACTGCTGTCGCGCTCGGACGTTGACGCGGCCCGCGCCCAGCTCGGCGTGACCCAGGCCCGCGTGGCCTCGGCCCTCGCCCAGCTCGAGAAGACCACGATCCTGGCCCCGTTCTCCGGCGTCATCGGCCTGCGCGAGGTCAGCGTGGGCGCGGTGGTCAGCCCGGGCCAGGCGCTGGTGAACCTGGTGCGCCTGGACCCGATGGAAGTCGACTTCAGCCTGCCCGAGAGCGCGCTGGCCTCGGTGGCGGCGGGCCAGCCGGTCCGCCTGGTGGTGGACGCCTACGCGGGCGAGACCTTCTCCGGCGAAGTGCTGGCGGTCGAGCCGGTGATCGACGTCAACAGCCGCAGCGCCAAGGTGCGCGCCCGCGTGCCCAACCCCGACTACCGCCTGCGACCGGGCCTGTTCGCGCGGGTGACGCTGGAGGTCGGCGAGGCCGGTGCGAGCGCGATCGTGATTCCGGAGCAGGCCCTGCTGCAGGAGGGCGACACCCGCTTCGTTTACGTGGTTCGCGACGGCAAGGCCGCGCGCGCCGTGGTCAAGACCGGGGTGCGCCTGCCCGGCCGCGTGGCCATCACCGAGGGGCTGTCGGATGGCGACCAGGTGATCACCGCCGGCCAGGCCAAGCCCATGATGTTCGAGGGTGCCGAGGTGACGGTGGTGCCGGCCCCCGGCATGGCCGACGCCGCCGCGGCCGCACCCGCGCAGAACGCCGACGTGGACTGAGCGGAGCGCCCCATGGTCCTTTCCGATATCTCGATCCGCCGTCCGGTCTTCGCGACGGTGATCAACCTGGTGGTGCTGCTGGTCGGCATCATCGCCTACGACCGCCTGGCCGTGCGCCAGATCCCGAACGTCGATACGCCGGTGATCACGGTCAACACCAACTATCCCGGCGCCAGCGCGCAGGTGATCGAATCGCAGGTCACCCAGCCCATCGAGGACGCGTTGTCGGGCGTCGAGGGCATCGAGTTCATGCAGTCGGTGAGCCGCGAGCAGTCGAGCCAGGTGACGGTGCGGTTCCGGCTCAACCGCGATCCCGACGGCGCCGCCTCGGATGTCCGCGACCGCGTCGGCCAGGCCCGCGGCGTGCTGCCGGACGAGGCCGACGAGCCGATCATCCAGAAACAGGAAGCCGACGCCCAGCCGATCATCTACCTGGCGTTCTCTTCCGACCGGCACTCGCGGGTCGAGATCGCCGACTACGCCGAGCGCCTGGTCAAGGACCGGGTGCAGACGATCCCCGGCGTCGCCCAGGCCCAGGTCTTCTCCAGCACCTACGCCATGCGGGTGTGGCTGCAGCCGCAGCGGCTGGCCGGCTTCGGCCTGACCCCGGTGGACGTGGAGAACGCGCTGCGGGCCCAGAACGTCGAGATCCCCGCCGGCCGCGTCGAATCGAGCGACCGTGAGTTCACCGTGCTCTCGGAAACCGACCTGCAGACCCCCGAGCAGTTCGGCGAGGTGATCCTGGGCAACGTCAACGGCTACCTGGTTCGCCTCAAGGACGTGGCGCGGGTCGAGCTCGGCTCGCAGGAAGAGCGCTTCGCGGCGCGCTTCAACGGCGTCAACGCGGTGCCGCTGGCGGTGGTGAAGCAGGCCGTGGCCAATCCGCTGGACATCTCCGAAGACCTCAAGGCGATGCTGCCGCAGATCCAGGCAACGCTGCCCGAGGGCATGAAGATCGAAATCGCCTTCGACACCACCATCTTCATCGAGAAGTCGATCGAAGAGGTCTACAAGACGGTCGCCGAAGCGGTGGTGCTGGTGGTGGTGGTGATCTTCCTGTTCCTGCGCAGCTGGCGGGCGACGCTGATCCCGCTGGTGACCATTCCGGTGTCGCTGGTGGGCGCGTTCGCGATCATGTTCGCGTTCGGTTTCACCATCAACACGCTGACGCTTCTGGCCATGGTGCTGGCGATCGGCCTGGTGGTGGACGACGCCATCGTGATGCTGGAGAACATCTACCGGCACGTCGAGGACGGCATGCCGCCGTTCGAGGCGGCGCTAAAGGGCAGCAAGGAAATCGGCTTCGCGATCGTGGCGATGACCCTGACCCTGGTGGCGGTGTACGTGCCGCTGGCGTTCCAGACCGGCCGCACCGGCCAGCTGTTCGTCGAGTTCGCGCTGACGCTCGCCGGCGCCGTGCTGGTCTCCGGCTTCACCGCGCTGACGCTGTCGCCGATGATGTCGGCCAAGCTGCTCAGGCACGAGACCTCGCACGGCCGCTTCTATGAGTTCGGCGAGCGCGTGCTGGGCTCGGTGGACCGCGGCTACCGCGGCCTGCTGTCGACCGCGCTGAAGCTGCGCTGGGCGGTGGTGGCGATGGCGCTGGTGCTGTTCACCGGCGCGGGCCTGCTGTGGGGCAGCCTGCCCGACGAGCTGGCGCCGCAGGAAGACCAGGGCTTCATCATCGGATTTGGCGTCGCGCCCGAGGGCTCCACGGTGGCCTACACCGACCAGTACGCCAAGCAGATGGAGGCGAGCTTCAAGACCATCCCGGAAGTGAAGCAGTACTTCCAGATCGTCGGCTTCCCGTCGGTGACCAACACCATCGGCTTCGTGATGCTCGAGGACTGGGACGACCGCCAGGTCTCCACCCAGGACGTGACCGGCCAGCTGTTCCCACAGTTCATGGGCATCCCCGGCATCATGGCCTTCCCGACGCTGCCGCCGCCGCTGGGCCAGGACGGTTTCGGCCAGCCGGTCAACTTCGTGGTGCAGAGCACCGGCAGCTGGGAAGAGCTGGGCGCCACGGTCGAGGCCCTGATGGTGAAGATGCGCGAGAACCCGCAGCTCACCAATCCCGACTCCGACCTCAAGCTCAACAAGCCGCAGCTGCTGCTGTCGCTCGACCGCGACAAGGTCGCCGCGGTGGGCAGCGACGTCACCACGGTCGGGCGCACACTCGAGACGCTGCTGGGTGGCCGCAACGTGACCCGTTTCAAGCGCGGCTCGGAGCAGTACGACGTGATCGTGCAGGTGGAGGACGACGGCCGCCGTACCCCGGGCGACCTCACCAACATCTTCGTTCGCGCGGGCGACGGCCAGATGGTGCAGCTCTCGAACCTGATCAAGGTCGAAGAGACGGTGGCGGCCAAGGAGCTCAACCACTTCAACAAGCTGCGCGCCGCGACCATCAGTGCCGGCCTCGCGCCGGGCTATTCGATGGGCGAGGCGCTGGAGTGGATGGAGGCGGCGCTGGAGGAAGTGGCGCCCGAGGCGCAGTACGACCTCACCGGGCAGAGCCGCGAGTTCCGCGAGTCCGCCAGTGAGTTCGCGGTGATCTTCCTGCTGGCGGTGGTGTTCATCTACCTGGTGCTGGCCGCGCAGTTCGAGAGCTGGGTGGATCCGCTGGTGATCCTGCTGGCGGTGCCGCTGGCGATGTTCGGTGCGTTCCTGGCGCTCAAGCTGAGCGGCCACGGCAGCTGGAACATCTACAGCCAGATCGGCATCGTCACCCTGGTCGGCCTGATCGCCAAGCACGGCATCCTGATCGTGGAGTTCGCCAACCAGCTGCAGGAACAGGGCCGCTCGAAGTTCGATGCCGTGCTCGACGCGGCGGCGATGCGCCTGCGCCCGATCCTGATGACCACCGGCGCGATGGTGCTGGGTTCGCTGCCGCTGGCCATCGCCTCCGGCGCCGGTGCCGAGGCACGCAACCAGATCGGCCTGGTCATCGTCGGCGGCATGGCGATCGGCACCGTGTTCACGCTGTTCGTGGTGCCGGTGGTCTACCTGCTGCTTGCGCGCAACCACCAGCACGCGGAAGGCGCCGCGCCCGCCGCCGCCTGATTTGAATTCCCTCCTGCAGAACGCCAGTCAGTGGCCGGCGTAGCGGCAGCCGGAGGTGCAGGTTTCGTGCACCACCACCAGCGACAGCGCCGGCAGCAAGGGCTTGAGCTGGTCCCAGATCCAGCGCGCGAGGTTCTCGCTGGTCGGGTTTTCGAGGCCCGGGATATCGTTGAGGTAGTGGTGGTCGAGGCGGTCGTAGATCGGCGCGAACACGGCCTTGATGTCGCCGAAGTCCATGATCCAGCCCGTGTGCGGATCCGGCGTGCCGCCCACGTGCAGCTCCACCGCGAACGAGTGCCCGTGCAGCCGGGCGCACTTGTGGCCGGGCGGCACGTTGGGCAGCCGGTGCGCCGCCTCGATCCGGAAAACCTTGAAGATGTCCATGGCGCGCATTCTAGGCCAGCCGGACCCGGGTGCGGGGTCTGGTTCCGAACCTGACCCCCCTATCCTAGGCCGGGTAGGCCGGACGCTGGCCTGTTGCCGCATTGCCCGGCGTTGTCGGACGGGAGTAGCGTTGGCGCTGCACCGGCTTGGGAGGAATGCGATGCGAACCTGGTTCTTTGGCCTTTGGATGCTGGCGGCGTCGCTCGCCACGGCCGCCGAGACGCCGCTGTCCTACGCCGGCAAGACGGTGCTGGTCACCGGCTCCACCGATGGCCTGGGGCGCGAACTGGCGCTGGCGCTGGCCGCCGACGGTGCGCACGTCATCGTGCACGGCCGCAGCGTGGCGCGTGGCCAGGCCGTGGTGGACGAGATCACCGCGGCCGGCAAGGGTTCGGCCCGCTTCATCCCGGCCGACTTCTCGTCGATGCAGGGCGTGCGTGATTTCGCCGACGCCGTCGCCGCCAGCACCCCGAAGCTGGACCTGCTGGTCAACAACGCCGGCATCGCCTTCAACAATGGCGCCCCGCGCCGCACCAGCGCGGATGGCCACGAGCTGCAGTTCGCCGTGAACTACCTGGCCGGCTGGGTGCTGGTGAACAAGCTGCGCCCCAACCTGGCCGCCGCCGCGCCGTCGCGCATCATCAACATCTCCTCCGGCAGCGCGAATGCCATCGACTTCGACGACGTGATGCTCGAGCGCCCCGGCGCCTCCGACCGCGGCTATGGCCAGAGCAAGCTGGCGCAGGTGTCCATGACGGTCGAGCTGGCCCCCGCCTTCGCCGCCGATGGCATCACCATGATTTCGCTGCACCCGGCCACGATGATGAACACCACCATGGTCCTGGGCCTCGGCCTGCCGCCCCGCACCACGGTGGCGGAAGGCCGCGACCACGTGATGGGCCTGATCCGCGCGCCGACGCTGGAGCCCGGCGCCTTCTACCGCGATGGCCAGCCGACCGCGCCCCGCGACCCGCAGCCGTCCGACCCCGTCGCCCGGCGCAAGCTGGTCGCGCTGAGCGAGGCGCTCACCGGGGTTGCGCTGGACTGACGTGCGTCGCTGGCGCTTGCGTCGCAGCGGGTGAGACCAGTCCCAGCCAAGCTGGACCCACGTTTCGGCTAGGCTGTGCGAATGCCCGCGGACTGGAAACAACGCGCCAGCGAAGGAATCACGGTGTTCCGGGCCAGCCGGCTCGAGGCACTGCTGGAACCGCTGGACCACCTGCTGCGCACCCAGGCGCCGGCCTCGCCGCTGGCGCCGCAGACCGTCGTGGCCGCGCACCCGGGCATGCGCCAGTGGCTGGCCGGTGCGCTGGCGCGGCACCGCGGCGTCGGCGACATCGTCGCCAACCTTGAGATCGTGCTGCCGTCCACCTTCCTCGACGCACTGGCGCGGCAGGTGCTGGGCGAGAACGCGGTGTCGCCGCGCGGCTGGCGCCGGGAGTGGTTGCGCTGGCGCGTGCATGAGCTGCTCGAGGCGCCGTCCGATGCCGCCCTGCAGGCCTACCTCGCCGGGCCCGATCGCGCCCTGCGCCGGTTCCAGCTGGCCGACCGGCTGGCGCGCATCTACATCCATTACATGGCTTACCGGCCCGACTGGCTCGATGACTGGGGCTACAGCCGGCCCACCTTCGAGGCGGCCGGCTTCCATCCGGCGCTTTGGCGCCAGCTGAGGCAGGCGCTGCAGGAGCCGCATCGCGGCGAGCGCCTGATGGAGCTGGGCGCGAGGTTGCGCGCGGGCGGCGCCGATGTCGGTGCGCAAGACCCGCTGCACGTGTTCGGCCTGGGCCACATGGCGCCGGCGGAGCTGGCGGTGCTGCAGGCGCTGGCGGGGCATCGGCCAGTGGTGTTCTACCTGCCCGATCCCTGCCGCGAGTACTGGGCCGGCCTGCGCGGCGAGCGTGCGCGCCTGCTCGAGCTGGCCGCCGATCCGCATGGCGACGACGCCACCGCCTACTTCCTCGACCAGGGCCACCCGCTGCTGGCGGCCTGGGGCCGGCTGGGCCAGCACTTCATGCTGAGCATCCAGCAGCTGGAGGCGTCGCTCGACATCCGCCACTTCCGCGACGAGCAGCCGACCGAGCATCGCCCCGGGGTGCTGCTGTCGCGGGCGCAGGACAGCCTGCGCCAGTTGCTGCCGGCGCACATGGCGCTCGACCCGCGGCCGCGCGCCGAGCGCCTGCAGGACGCCTCGCTGCGCGTGCACGCCTGCCACTCGCGCTTGCGCGAACTCGAGGCGCTGCGCGATGCGCTGCTGCGCGCCCGCGCCGACGACGCCACGCTCGAACCGGCCGACATCGTGGTGATGGCGCCGGATATCGGCGCCTACCTGCCGCTGCTGCCGGCCGTGTTCGGCGAAGCCGGCCGCGCCGAGGGCCCGCTGCCCTACCATCTGGCCGACGTGCCGATGGCGCGCACGCAGCCGCTGTTCGCAGCGTTCCGCCAGTTGCTGGCGCTGCCAAGCTCGCGCTTGACCGCGCCCGAGCTGGTCGACTTCCTCGGCCAGCCGCCGGTGCTGCGTCGCCTGGGGCTGGACGAGGCCGACCTCGACACGCTGACCCGCTGGCTGGTGCGGGCGCGCGCCGCCTGGGGCCTCGACGGCGACACTCGCGCCGCGATGGGCGTACCGGCGACCGAAACGCACACCCTAGCCTGGGCCATGGATCGACTGGTCGCAGGCTTCATCCACGGTAACGAGGCCGACGACGACGTGCTGCGCCTGCCCGGCGGCGACGCGCTGGTGCCGGTGCCCGGCGTCGCCGGCGGCGCGAGCGCGGCGCTGGGGGCGCTCGACCATCTGCTGCAGCAACTGGCCGGACTGCGCGCCGACGTCGGCACCGAACGGCCGGCCTCGGAGTGGGCGCGGCGGCTGGAGGAGCGCCTGGATGCGCTGTTCCTGCCCGACCTCGACGACCCGCGGGGCGCGGAGTGCATGGACGCCCTGCGAGCCCTGCTGCGTGCCCTGGCCAGCGAGCCGGGCGAGCTCGGCCTGGACCCGCGGCTGTCCTTCCCGGTGGTGAAGCAGTGGTTGGAGGACCGCCTGGCGGCTACGCCGGAGCGGCAGCGCTTCCTCGCCGGCGGCGTCACGGTTTGCGGCATGGTCCCGCAGCGCGCGATTCCGTTCCGTGTGGTCGCGGTGCTGGGCCTGAACGAAGGCGAGTACCCGCGCAACGACATCGATGCCGGCCTGGATCCGATCGGGCGCGCGGGCCTGCGCCGGCTCGGCGACCGCGACGTGCGCAGCGACGACCGTTACCTGTTCCTGGAAACCCTGATGTCGGCGCGCGACATGCTGCACCTGAGCTACGTCGGTTTCGATGAAGTCGGCGGCAGCGTGCGCAACCCGGCGGCGCCGCTGGCCGAGCTGATGGCTGCACTGCCTTGCGGCGACGGCGAAGGTGCCGCCCGGCTGGCGCCGGCCTGGCGCGTGGACCACCGGCTGCAGCCATTCCACGCCGACTACTTCAACGGCAGTGATCCGCGCCTGTTTTCCTTCCGCACGGAGTTCGCCGGAATGGTTGGCGGCGAGCCCGGTGCGGCGACGCTGATGTCAACGGTCTCCCCGCTGCCCGGCACCGAGCACTGCGAGGTTGCGCTGGCCGGGTTGCGCCGCTATTTCCGCGATCCGGCCCGCGTGCAGCTGGCCGATCGCCTTGGCGCGCGGCTCGATGCCCTCGACGACGAGGGCCTGGTCGCCGACGAGCCGCTGGAGGCGCGCATGGAGCGCCTGGACTCGCCGGCGCGGGCGCTGTGCCTGCGTTTCCTGTCCGACCCCTCGGCACCGCGCGACGTGCCGGCGCCCGAAGCGATGCGCCTGGCCGGACTGCTGGCCGCCGGCGCGCTGGGCGACGCCGCCTGGCAGCAGGAGCTCGATGCCGCCGTGGCGGTGGATGCCACCGCGCGCGAACGTCCCGAGCTGGCGGCACTGTTGGCGGTCGGCTTGCCCGCGCCGACGCCGCTGGCGATGCGCCGCGACTTCGGCCGATTCCATGTCACCGGTGACCTGGGCATTGGCTACGACGGCGGCGATGCCCTGTACGTGCTTGAGGTATTCCCGAATCGCGAAAAGGAAAACGATCTCGATCTGCGCGATCGCCTGCCCTTGTTCCTGACCTGGGCGCTGGTGCGGCTGGCCCCGGAGAATGCCGACCGCGCAGTGAACCTGTGCGCGTTGGTGCAGAAGCCGCCGGCGAAGCCGCGTGCCGGCAGCCGGCCCGATGGCCTGTGGCAGGCCGGCATCGCTCAATGGGAGCGCGATTTCCTGGCGGCCAGCGTCTCCGCCAAAGCACTCTTCCTCGAGGACCTCGAGTCCCGCGTCCTTGAACTGCTCGAGCTCTGGGCTCGCCCCGCCACCCATCCCGCCTGGTATTTCCCGCGCGCCGCGGCGGCGATCGGCATCCGGCAGAAGGACGACGCCGCCGAGGGTGCCTGGCAGGCCGAGCGCGGCTACGCGCCGGGCTACGCGCGCCTGCTCGGTCGCGGCCTCGACTTCGAGGAAGGCACGCCCGATTTTTCGCGCCTCAAGGCCGAGGCAGACAGGCTGGTGCAGTGCATAACGCTGGGCGAGGCGAGCGCGGCATGAGCGCACCGACGCCCGTCGCGCACTGGTCGGCGCTGCCGCTCGACGCGCCCGGCCGGTCGCTGGTGGAAGCCAGCGCCGGCACCGGCAAGACCTGGACCATCGCCGTGCTCTACCTGCGCCTGTTGCTGGAGCCGGCGCAGCCGTTCAAGGTCGAGCAGCTCGTGGTGACCACCTTCACCGATGCCGCCGCGCAGGAGCTGCGCGAACGCCTGCGTCACGCGCTGCGTGATGCGCTGGCCTTGGCCGGCACGGCCGGTGCCCAACCGCAGGAACCGGAGATGCCGGGCGAGAACGAAACCTGGCTGCTCGCGCGCTGGGTGGACCCGGCGACGCGGGTCGAAGACCGCCGCCGCCTGCGCCTGGCGCTCGCCGATTTCGACCGCGCCCCGGTGGGCACGCTGCATGGCCTGTGCCAGCGCATCCTGGTCGAGCATCCGTTCGAGAGCGGCAGCCGCTTCGAAGTCGGTGAACCGACCTCGGGTCAGGCACTGTCCGAGGAACTGGCGCGCGATGCCTGGCGCGTGCTGCACCAGGGCGGGGGCGAGGTGCCCGCGGGCTTCGACCTCGAGGCGCTCACGCTGTCCACCTTCGGCAAACAGCTCCGGCAGCTGATGGCGCCGGGCGTGCAGCTCGATCCCGAGGGCCAGGACCTGCCCGCGGTGCTGGCCGATCTTCCCGAGGACCTCGCCTCCGGGCTCCGGGACGTCGCGGCGAGGGGGGAGTGGTTCGCCCGCTCGAACGCGGCGCTGCGCACGGCGCTCACCGGCCTGGCCGCGCTGTTCGCCGGCGAGGGTAGCTGGCCCAAGGACGACCATCTGGACCTGGTGCGGGAACGCACGATCGAAAAACAAATCCGGCCGGAACACCAGGAGGCTTTCCTTTCGCATCCTGCGGTGATCGCGCTGTTCCGCCACTGGCCGCGCATCGAGTCGACGCGATTCGAGCCTGTCAACCGCTTCTGGCGGCAGCAGCTCGAGCAGGCCCGGCGCTGGCGTGACGAGCGCCTGGCGGCGCGCGGTCAGGTCACCTTCGATGAAATGATCCGGCGCGCGCACGCCGCCATCCTCGCCAATCCGGCGCTGGCCGACACGCTGTTCGCCGCTTGGCCAGTGGCGCTGGTGGATGAGTTCCAGGACACCGACGCGCAGCAGTACGGCATCCTCGACCGCCTCTACCGCGACGCCGAGGGTCGGCAGCGCGGCCGCCTGGTGATGATCGGCGACCCGAAGCAGGCGATCTACGGTTTCCGCGGAGGCGACATCCACGCCTACCGGCGCGCGCGCGGCGATGCCCAGCACCTGCTCGAGCTGGGCACCAACCACCGCAGTTCGCGCGCCTACGTCCAGGCGGTGAACCAGTGGTACGCCGCCGGCGGCGAAGCGCTGGGCCGCTCCGGCAGCGATGACGTGCGCTACCGCGCCGTGGACGCCAGCGATCGCCGCGACGACACCCCTTACACCATCGCGGGCGTACCCCTGGCGCGACCGCTGCAGCTGCACTATCGCGGCAGTGCCCCGGACGGCCAGCCACGCCGTCGCCGCGAGGCGCTGGCGGCCTGCGCCAACCAGATCGCGGCCATGCTGGCCTCGGGCGAGCACCGGATCGGCGACGCCCCGCTGCAGCCAGGCGACCTGGCCGTGCTGCTGCCCACCAACCGCGACATCGCCAGCCTGCGCGCCCAGCTCCAACTGCGCGGCGTGCCTTGCGTCGGCGGTGCCCGCGACAGTGTCTTCGCCGGCGACATGGCCTTCGAGCTGCACATCCTGCTGGCCGCCGTCCTCAACACCGACGACGAACCGGCGCTGCGCGCGGCCCTGCTCACGCGGCTTTGGGGCGCGGACCTGGCCGGGCTGGCCGGGCTCGATGCGCACTCGCCCTTGTGGCCGGCGATCACGGCCCGGCGGGCTGCGCTGCGTGCGCGCTGGCAGCGCGAAGGCGTGCTCGGACTCACCCGCCAGCTGGCCCACGAAGCCGCACCGCGCCTGCTGGCTGCGCCCGGCGGCGAGCGCGAACTCACCGACCTGCGCCATCTGGGCGAACTGCTGCAGCAGCGCGCCGAGCGCGGCGGCGGCCCGCGCGAACTGCTGGCCTGGCTGGGCGAGCAGCGCCGCGACGAGGGCGATGCCGACAGCGCCGACGAGCGCCAGCCGCGGCTGGAATCCGACGCCCGCCGGGTGCAGCTGATGACCCTGCATCGCAGCAAGGGCCTGGAGTTCAACGTGGTCTTCCTGCCGCTGATGTGGGCGCAGGAGGGCGGTACCCAGCACCGGCCCTACCTGGTGCCGCTGCCGGCGGGTGGACGCCGCGCCGCCTTCGACCCGGACGCGAGGCAGGTCGCGCGGTGGGAAGGCCAGGACGAGCGTTTCCGAACGCTCTACGTTGCGCTGACCCGCGCCATCCACGCCTGCCATGTCTATGCCCTGGTGCCGGAGCGCTCGGCGTCCAACAGTCCCCAGCCCAAGGCCGATCCCGATCGTGCACCGCTCGACGCAATGGTGGCGCGGGTGATGGCCGAGGGCAGCGCCGCGTCGCTGCCGCAGGTGCGCTGGGACGATGCCGGCTGGCCGGACGAGTACGTGTCGCTGCCGCCGTCGCCGGTGGCCACCGCCGACCGCAAGGCGCTCGGCGAGCCGCCCGCGACCGCGTTGCGCCAGCGCCTGAGCTTCTCGACCCTGGTCAGCGGCCACCGCGCCGCGGCCACCGAAGAGGCCCCTGCCGACGACGAGTCGCTGGCGGCCCAGGCGCCGGAGGCCGGGGCCAGCGACGAGGCTCCGCATCCTGAACTGCTGGCGCTGGCCAGCGTCCGCGGCGCGGCCTTCGGCAACGCCCTGCACGCGGCCTTCGAGCATCGCCGCCAGGACCAGCCGCTGGCCGCGCAGGCGAGCCTGCTCCAGCGCCAGCTCGACGAGTACGGCGTGCGGCCCGGCGATGTTCCGCTCGATGCGCTGGTGCCGGTGCTGGCCCGCCGCATGGACGGCGCACTGGCCGCCGAACTGCTGCCGGGCCTTGGCCTGGGCCAGGTGCCGCCGGCGCGGCAGCGGGCCGAGATGGCCTTCCATTTCCCGCTCGACGCCGCCCGCCTCTCACGCCTGCGCGCCGCCTGTGCCGCGCACGGCGATCCCGGCCTGGTGCCGCCGCTGGCCGCCGAGCGCCTGCGCGGCCTGATGACCGGCAAGATCGACCTGGTGTTCGAACACGCCGGCCGCTTCCATGTGCTCGACTACAAGGGCAACTGGCTGGGCGAGCGGGTCGCCGACTACACCGGCAGCGCGCTGCGGGCGGCCATGGACCACAGCCACTACCGCCTGCAGGCGCTGCTGTACACGCTGGCGCTGCATCGCCTGCTGCGCCAGCGGCTGGCCGACTACGCGCCGTCCCGGCACCTGGGCGAGTATGTCTACCTGTTCGTGCGCGCGGCGGGCCTCGGCCCCGGTGCGGGCGTGTTCGCGGCGCGGTTCCCGGACGCGCTGGTCGAGGCGGTCGATGCCGTGCTGGCCGAAGAAGAGACCGGAGCAAGCGCATGAGCGCGCCACGCTATGACGCCCGACCGCCGAACGCCGGCAGCGAGGGCACGCTGCGTGAGCGCACGCTGGCCCGCGCGATCGCACGCTGGGTGCTGGGCCACGGCGGCAGCGAGCGACTGGCGGTGCTGGCGGGGCGGGCGGCGGTCGCCGAGCTGGCGGGCGACACCGCGCTGGCGCCGCTGGACCCGGAGGTTTGCGATGCGCTGCGGCGCGAGCCCCTGGTGGGCGACGGCAGCGCGCCGGCCTCGTTCGTGGTCGACGCCGACGGCCGCTTCTACCTGTGGCGCAACTTCCAGCACGAAGGCGAGGTGGCCGCCGCGCTGAGCCAGCGGCGCGCGGCCGGTGCGCCCAAGCCACTGCCGGATGACGCGCTGGCGACGCTCTTCCCCGGCGGCGACCCGGCGCGCGACGGCGCCCAGCGCGCCGCGGTCAGCGCCGTCGGCGGCCGCCGTTTCTTAGTGCTGACCGGCGGCCCCGGCACCGGCAAGACCACCACCGTGCTGCGCATGCTGCTGCGGCTGCAGCGCGATGGCGCCGCCGGCGCGGGCATCGCGGTGGCGGCGCCGACCGGCAAGGCCGCGCAGCGGCTGGTGCAGTCGCTGCGCCAGGAATCCGAGCGGCTGCGCGGACACCTGTCCCCCGACTGGCGGCCGGCGCTCGAGGCGCTGCCGATGGCAGAAGCGCTCACCGTGCATCGTCTGCTCGGCTGGTCGCCCGCGATCAACGCGTATTGGCGCGGGCCAGACACGCCGGTCGATGCCGGCATCGTGGTGATCGATGAAGCCTCCATGCTCGACCTCTCGCAGCTGCGCGCTCTGTTGCGCGCCTTGCGCGAAGACGCGGTGCTGGTGCTGGTGGGCGATGCCGACCAGCTCAGCCCGGTCGGCGCCGGCTCCGTGCTGATGGACTTGGTGGCCGTGTTGGAGGCGCAGTCCGCGCCCGACCTGGTGCGCCTGCGCCATGGTTTCCGCGCGGACGCCGTGCTGCAGCCGGTCAACGCCGCCGTTCGCGACGGCGACGGCGAGGCGCTGGCCGCGGCGCTGGACGCCGCCGGCGATCGCGCCACGCTGCGCACGGTCGAAACCGCCGCTGCCGTCGCCCGCGAGGCGCGACGCTGGGCCGAGCATCTCGCCGGACAGGGGCCGCCACCGGAGGCGTCCGACCCGAACGAGGCTGCCGTGGCGCTGCGCCAGCTCGCCGCACGCCAGCTGCTGTGCGCGCTGCGCGACGGCCCTTATGGCGTCGACGCGCTCAACGCCGCGATCGAACGGCACCTGCGCCAGCGCTGGCAGGTGCCCGCCGACCAGCCCTGGTATCCGGGGCGCGTGGTCATGGTCACCCGCAATCATTACGGCGCCGGCCTGTTCAACGGCGACCTGGGCCTGTGCCTGCGCGGCGAAGAGGGCGGGCTGCGGGTCTGGTTCGAGAACGAGGCCGGTGCCCGGGCCTTCGCCCCCGGGGCGCTGCCGGCGCACGAGCCGGCCTGGGCCCTCACCATCCACAAGAGCCAGGGCAGCGAGTACGGCCACGTCGCGGTGCTGCTGCCGCCGGATCCCGAGCATCGCATCCTTTCGCGGCAGCTGCTCTACACCGCGCTTTCGCGCGCCAGGCACTCGCTTGAAGTCTGGGGTCCCGCGGCCAGCCTGGGGGCGGCGCTGCAGCGCGGCGTGCGCCGGGCAAGCGGCCTGGCCCGCCGGCTTGGGCAAACGCGCTGATGGCCGGGCGGTGGTCCGGCGCCGGCTAGGACCCGGCGCTCCGCACCCGCTCCACGGCTTCGATCAGCCGGTGGCGGGTGATCGGTTTGGTCAGCAGCTCGAAGGCGGGTTTCTCACCCGCACGCGTCACGCCCCAGGGGTCGTGTCCGGTGATCACCAGCACGCCGATGCCGGGGTCGATGCGCTTGGCTTCCTCGGCCAGCACCATCCCGGAAACTCCGCCCGGCATGACCAGGTCGGTAATCAACAGGTCGAAGTCGCCGGCGGCGTGCAGATGCTTGATGGCGGCGCGGCCGGATTCCGCGGTCTGCACGGCATGCCCGGCGCCGGCAAGCATTTCGCGCAGGACGTCCCGCACGTCGGCGTGATCCTCCACCAGCAATATCCTGGCCGGTGTCGACGGCGACGCGGCCGCTGCGTCGTGCCCGGCTCTCGTCTCCGCCGCGGCTTCGGCCAGGGCCGGGAGCAGAAGGTCGAATCGCGCGCCTCCGCCTTCGGCGTCCGATGCCAGGACATCGCCGCCGCACTGACGGGCCAGACCCTGGACCATGGCCAGCCCGAGGCCCGAGCGCTTGCCGGGATCCTTGGACGAGACGTAGGGCTCGAAGATCCGCTCCCGGATCGCGGGATCGATGCCGGGACCCTGGTCGCGCACCGTCAGACGGACATACCGGCCCGGGGCGAGCGCCGCGTCCCGGGTCGGGAGTGCGTCTTGACCGGACACCGTGACGAGGTCGGTGGACAGCTCGATGCGACCGCCCGAGGGCATGGCATCGCGGGCATTGGCCACTAGGTTGATGACGGCGGTGGTCAGCTGGGCCTCGTCGCCGCGGCAGGCCGGGAGATCGGGCCGGGTCGAGAAGCTCACCTGGTTCTGGCCGCCGGCCGTGGCGGTGAGCAGGTCACGGATGGCCTGCAGCTGTGAGTTCATGTCCAGGGGCCGAAGGTGCAGCGGCTGCAGCCGGGCGTACGACAGCAGCTGGCTGGTCAGCGCGGCGCCGCGTTCGGCGCACAGTTGGGCGGTCTGGAGCTTCCGGTGGATCGGGGACTCTTGCGCCAGTGATTCGCGGGCCAGGTCCAGGTTGCCGGTGATGACGGCCAGCAGGTTGTTGAAATCGTGGGCGAAGCCGCCCGTCAGCCTTGCGATCGTTTCGTGGCGGCTGCGTCGCGCACGTTCCGCTTCCAGGGTGAGACGCGACGAGATATCGCGCAGCAGGTTGACCGAGCGGAGCTCGCCGGTTTCGGTCTGCACCAGGCGGGAGCTGATTTCCACCGGGACGCTGGTGCCGTCCTTGCGCCGGAAGCAAAGCTCGCCGAAGAAGATGCCGTCGCGTTCCCGAACCTGCAGCGCGTCGAGCAGCGTCGGATCACTCGGGTCCAACAGGTCGTCCCGGCGCACCCCGACCAGTTTCCCGTCGTCGAAACCCAGCAGGCGGCAGGCGGCCGGGTTCGCCGCCAGCACCACTTCCTCGGAATCGACGTGGCCGTCGGTCTTGGCGTAGATCGCGGGGTCGGCGATGTTCTCGAACAGGAAGCGGTACAGGTCCTCCTGCTCCGCCATCTGTCGCTTGACGCGATCCAGGGCCCTTGCCGGGGTGATGATGCCGCGCAGCCGGTCGCCCAGCGAGCGCGCGAAACCAAGGTGGCCATCGGCCTCGACCGCCACGTTGGGTACGATCACGAGCACGGCCAGCGGCCGGCCGTTGGCTTCGCATAGCGGCACGGCAGCCGCCTGGTCGGACCAGTCGGACGCTGCCCAGGGCTGGCCGCCTAGATCGAGCGCCTGAACCTCGGTGGCGCCCAGGGGCGCCACGGTTTTCATGAGGCCTTGCGCCTGCTCGGGCGTGGCGTGCAGCGCCCAGTCGATTCTGTCCGGACGACCGCTGGCCGGGTCTACGTGCAGCAGCACGGCAGCCTGCGCGTCCATCGTGTTCGCCGAAAGCCTCTCGCGCAGGCTGCTCGCCACGCCCTCGATACCGAGGCGATCCATCGCGTCCGCTGGCAGGCTGCAGCTGTCCTGGCGCCGTCGATACAGATGGGCCTGGGTCGTCTCCGAAGCGATCGACATCAGCCCGAGGGTCGAGCCATCGCCGGCGCGCACCGCACTGTATGAGAAGTCGAAGTAATACTCCCGGGGCTGCTCGTGCTTGGCCAGAAGCAACCGGAAATCCTTGAAGTTCATCGGCTGCTGGGTTCGGCGGATCTGTTCGATCGCGGGTTCCAGGAAGGGCCAGATTTCAGTCCAGCTCTCCCGGACCGGCGCCCCGAAGGCGCCCGGGTGCTTGTGGCCGAAAATGTCGTTGTAGGCGTCGTTGTAGATCTGTATCCCGTCTTCGCCCCAGATCGTGCAAACCGGGAAGCCCGAGTGCATGGCCACATCGATGACCTGGTGCATCGACGCGGGCCACTCGGAACGATCGCCGAGCGGCGTGCCAGACCAGTTGATGGATTCGAGCAGGCGGTGGTTGGGGCTCATCAGCGGTGCCTCCGTTGCAAGACGGGCGGGCGTGCTCTCGGCTCTGACCTGGGCAGTGTCTCCCGAATTCCTCGTCGCTTCCACTCCCTGGCACCCTGGCCGCGGATTCGCGAAAGCGTGATGTCGTCGCGAGAACCGTCGGCGCTGCCCGGTGAACATGCATCCCGTCGGGCTTCCCTTCGCCGGCCCGCGCGACGCATCAACGGAGGTCTGCCAAATGAACGTCGCATCCCGCATCCTCGCCATCCTCGACGACGACCACGCCGTGGCCGAAACCATCGCCGTGGTGGCCGAGAACGAGGGCTTCACCGTCCATCGGTTCGCCGAAGCGAGTGGCTTCCTGGCGGCCTTGCCGGGCCTGCAGCCCAGCCATGTCGTGCTCGACCTGGTGATGCCGGGCATGGATGGCGTCGAGGTCCTGCGACGCCTGGCGGGATCGGACTGCGGCGCGGCGCTGCTGCTCACCAGCGGCACGGGTCAGCGGGTGCTTGAGTCGGCGCGCGCGACGGCCGCCGAGCGCGGGCTGACGGTGGTGGGCATCTTGCCCAAGCCGTTCAAGCCGGTCCATCTGCGGGAAATGCTGGCCAAGGGGGTGGCGCCGCGGCGCGCGCCCGGCCTGCGCCGCTGCCACGCCGACTTCGCGCCGCAGGAGCTGGCCGAGGCCATTCGGGACGGCGCCATCCACGTCTTCGCCCAGCCCAAGGTCGAGGTGGTTTCGGGCAAGGTGGTCGGCGCGGAACTGCTGGCGCGATGGAACCATCCCGAGCGCGGCATGGTGCCGCCGGATGTGTTCGTGGCGCTGGCGGAAGCCTCGGGGCAGGTGCAGGCATTCACCGACGCGGTGCTGGCGGAGGGATTGGCCTGGTTCGCCAAAAGCCCGTTGCGCGAGATGGGCAGCGTCGCCGTGAACCTGTCCACCAGCAGCCTGGCCGAAGTCACCCTGGCCGACCGCATCGAGCTTGCCTGCGCCAGGCACCAGCTCTCGCCCACCCAGGTCGTGCTGGAGATCACCGAGTCTTCCGCCATGGACCGCACGGCGGATTGCTTCGATACCCTGACCCGCCTTCGCCTGAAGGGCTTCCGCCTGAGCGTGGACGACTTCGGGACCGGCTATTCCTCGCTGGCACAACTGGCGCGGCTGCCGCTGTCGGAAATCAAGATCGACCGCTCGTTCGTGATGCAGATGCTGGTTTCCAACGACGCCAGGAAGATCGTCGCATCCACGATCCGCCTGGCCGAGAGCATGGAAATGGACTGCGTGGCCGAAGGCGTCGAGGATGCGCAGGTGCTGGCCGCGCTGGCGGAGCTGGGCTGCCCCCTGGCGCAGGGCTACCACATCTCCCGTCCGGTGCCGGGTCCTGAGTTCGACGCCTGGCTGCTTGGCGCCCGCTAAGCCGGGGGAGATCATGTCTCGCGATAACCGTCGTATTGCGCCGCAGCGCCACGTGCCGGCCTGGGTGTTGCCGGTGACGATCGGCCTCCCGATACTGGTCTTCCTGGCGGACCTGGCCACGCCGCTGGGGTTCGCGCACGGGATGCTTTACCTGCCCATCGTCATGCTGTCGGTGGCGAGCCGGCGGCGAAGGGTGGTGATTGGCTCTGGTGCGCTTTGCGCCCTGTTCCTGCTGCTGGGCTACCATTTTTCCCCGCCCTACGGTGGCCGGGACGCCCTGGTCCTGGCCACCTTCAACCGCATGACGGCCCTCCTGCTGGTGGTGGCCTGCGCCGCCTTTGCCCTGTACCTGCAGAAGCTGCTTGGCATCCGCGATCTCGCCATGCGGACCAGCCAGCAGGCGCAGCGAGCTTTGGAGGCGGAACAGCAGCTGCGGGAAATCGCCTGTGAGGCCGGTCGCATGGGCGGATGGCGGGTCCTGCTGGACCAGCGCCGTGTCGTCTGGTCGGACGAAGTAGCGGCCATCCACGGCATGCCGCCCGAGTATTCCCCGGGCCTGGACGAGATGCTGGGCTTCTATCCGGAGTGCGACCGGGCCCTGATCCGGGCGAGGTTCGAGGCCTGCGCCGCCGAGGGAACGCCATTCGACGAACAGCTGCAGATCGTCAACGCGCGCGGCGAGCGGGCGTGGGTGCGATCGATTGGCCGCGCGGTGCGGGATGTCGATGGCCGCATCATCCAGGTCCAGGGCGCCTTCCAGGACATCAGCGAGCAACGTCGCCTTGAGATGTCGCTGAGGACGAGCGAACAGTGGTTCGCCGACGTCGCCGGCAACATCCCGATCCACCTCTGGGCGGCCGACCCCGAGGGCCGCGTCAACTACTCCAGTCCCCGGCTCAGTGAGTTCACCGGCGTGCCGGCGGAGGTACTGGCCACGTCGGAAGGCTGGCTCGAGGTGCTGCACCCGGCCGACCGTGCCCCCGTGCTGGCGGAGTGGGCCCTGTGCATCGCCGAAACGCGCCCTTACCGGGCGGAGTTCCGGATACGCGCGGCGGATGGCGAGTACCACTGGCACCTGGTCCAGGCGATGCCAACGCGGGACGGCGACGGCGCGGTGGCACGCTGGGTGGGAAGCGCCGCAAACATCCAGCACAACAAGGCGCTGGAGCAGGAGGCACGCGAGCTGGCTTCGCGGCTGGCGACGACGCTGCAGAGCATCAACGAAGGGTTCGTGCTGGTGGACCCGCAGTGGCGCTTTTCGTTCGTCAACCGCCGGGCCGAAGCGCTGCTGCGGCTTCCCGCCGAGGAGGTGCTGGGACGCACCTGCTGGGAGTGCATTCCCCGGCTGTCCGGCACGGTGTTCGAGGACCGGTTCCGCCAGGCGATGACGACGGGTGAGCCGATCCGGTTCAGCGAGAAACTGGCCTCGGCCGAGCGCTGGTTCACCATCCATGCCCTCCCGTCGGCCGAGGGGCTTGCCGTTTACTTCCAGGACATCACCGAACGCCGGGCCGCGGATGCGCAGCTGCGCCTGCTGGAGTCGGCGGTCAACCGGATCAACGACATCGTCCTGATCACCGACGCCGATCCCCTGGACGAGCCGGGCCCGCGAATCGTCTATGCCAACCCGGCCTTCGAGCGCTGCCTTGGCTATCCCGTGGCGGAGGTGCTGGGCAAGTCGCCGCGGCTGCTGCAGGGCGAAGGGACCTCGCGCGACGAGCTGGACAAGATCCGCGGCGCGCTGAGCGAGGCGCAGCCCGTGCGGGCCCAGCTGGTGAACTATGCGCGGGACGGGCGCGAGGTCCACCTGGAGCTGGACATCACCCCGATCCCCGGCGAAGACGGCCGACCGAGCCACTTCGTGGCGGTGGAGCGCGACGTCACCGAACGTATGGAGATCGAGCGGCGGCTGCGCCAGGCGCAGCGCATGGAGTCCATCGGCAGGCTCTCGGGCGGCATGGCGCATGACTTCAACAACCTGCTGACCGTCGTCATGGGCAACGCCGAGGTCCTGGTGGAGACTCTGGCGCCCGATGCGCGCTCGCGCCGGCTGGCGGTGATGATCGCGGATGCCGCCCAGCGCGCCTCCGACCTGGTGCAGCGCCTGCTTGCCTATGCGCGCCAGCAGGCGTTGGCGCCGCGTGCGGTGGCCGTGGCCGGGCTGGTGGACGGCATGGTCGAACTGGTGCGCCGGACCCTGGGTGGACACATCGAGGTCAACGTTGAACACGCGCAGCGGGTACCGCGCGCCCTGGTCGACCCGGGCCAGCTCGAGAGCGCCCTGCTGAACCTGTGCATCAATGCCCGGGATGCGATGCCCGGCGGCGGCACCCTGGACATCGCGGTTCGCGAGGCAGTGCTGGGCGAGGGCCAGGTCGGGGCCTTGCCGGCCGGGCGCTACGTGCTCATCCAGGTCAGGGATACCGGCACGGGGATCCGGCGGGAGGACCTGGGCCGTGTCTTCGAGCCCTTCTTCACCACCAAGGAGCGGTCCGGTGGGACCGGGCTGGGCCTTTCAACGGTGTATGGATTCGCCAGCCAGTCGCGCGGCCACGTCAGCATCGCCTCCGAGCAGGGCCAGGGAACCGAGGTCAGCCTCTACCTGCCGCAGGCCGATGACCAGGCTTCCGTGCAGGTGCCGCCGCACGTACCGTCCGGCCTGCCTGAGCGCTCGGGCGCGCGGATCCTGCTGGTGGAGGACAACGACCTGGTGCGGCAGTACGCGATGTCGCAGCTGGAGCAGGCGGGCTACCGGGTCACCCCCACCGAGTCCGCGGATGGCGCGCTGGCGTGCCTGTCGGGCGAAAGCCCTTTCGACCTGGTGTTCACCGACGTGGTGATGCCCGGTGAGATCGGCGGACTGACCCTGGCGAAGATCGTGCAGCGCGAGCATCCGGAATTGCCGGTGTTGCTGACTTCGGGCTACACGGACCAGCCGCTGCCCTCCGGAAACGCGGGGTTCGAGCTGCTGCACAAGCCCTATCGCGCCTCCGACCTGCTGGCCCGCGTTGGCGCCGCGCTGTCGCGCAAGGCGGTGCGCTGAGTGAACGGATGCATCGGCGCTTCCTAGGCGCTACTTGGCTGCGGCCCGCGCGGCCCTGTCCGCTTTGCGTCGTGATGCGCGTGAACCTGCTCATCGCGCCAGGAGTATCGCCATGCCGGATCAGCCGGGTTATCCGGGGGTTTACGTCGAAGAGGTCCCCGGTGGGGTGCGGGGCATCGCCTCCGTGCCCACGTCGGTAGCCGCCTTCGTCGGGCGTGCCTGGCGCGGGCCGGTCGATCAAGCGATCAGCGTCGGCAGCTACCGGGAGTTCGAGCGGATTTTCGGCGGCCTCTGGGCGCCGGCCCCGATGTCGCGTGCGGTGCGCCAGTTCTTCAACAACGGCGGTGGCGTCGCCCGGGTGGTGCGGGTCGCGACGCGCGTCGGCGCTGGCCAGGCGTCGCCTGCACGGATTGAACTGGGCAATGGCCTGGCGCTGGCCGCTGCCGACCCGGGCACCTGGGGCAGGAACCTCGTCGCCGTGCTGACGCCCCAGCCCGGCGACCCGCAAGACCCCACCCGATTCAGCCTCGAGGTGCATGACGATCCCGACCGCCACCGGGATGCCAGCGGCCAAGGTGGCAGCGGCATACGCGAGCTGCACACCGGCCTGTCGCTCGATCCCGGCCATGCGCGCCATTGCGGCGCTGTTCTGGCCCGCGACTCGATGCTGGTGCGCTTGCTGCATGCACCCGATTCCCTGTCCTTGCCGGACGCAGCCCCGCAGCTGTTGGCGTCTGCCGATCCCACGAGTGGACACGACGGCCTGCCGATCGGTGCGGGCGAGGTCTCGGATGTCGCGAATGAAGCGGCAGGCACCGGGCTCTACGCGCTGGGCGAGGGCGCTGGGTTCAACCTGCTTTGCATCCCGCCGTTCGCCCCGGAAATCACGAACAACGGGATCGCCACCTGGCGCGCCGCCGCCGCGCTGTGCCGGTCGCGGAGGGCGCTGCTGTTGATCGATGCGCCGGCCGACGCGACCGTGGGCGAAGCCATTGCCTTCACCCTGTCGCTGGCGCCGATCGAGGCGGAATGGGCAGCGGTCTACCACCCGTGGCTGTGGACGGACGACCCCTCTGCGGGTCACGGGGAGACTCCCGCTGCGCCCGGTGGCTTCGTGGCCGGGCTGCTGGCGCGCGTGGATGCGCAGCGCGGCGTCTGGAAGGCGCCCGCCGGCCTCGAGGCCGGCCTGCGCGGTGCGAGGGGCCTGGCGCTGGCTCAGCGTCCGGGCGGACCCACCGAGGACGATCTGGCCAGTTTGAACGCCGCCGGCATCTGCGCGCTGCGCACCTTGCCTGGGCGCAGCGAGGTCGTGGCCTGGGGCGCGCGGACGCTGGCGGGCGCGGCCGATTCCGGCTCCGAATGGAAGTACATCCCGGTGCGCCGCACTGCGGCGATGATCGAGACGGCGCTGGTGCGAGGCACCACGTGGACCGTCTTCGAGGCGAACGACGAACGGCTATGGGCGCAGCTCCGGCTGTCCGTCGGCAGCTACCTGCATTCACTGTTCCTCGCGGGGGCGTTCGCGGGCAGCACGGCACGCGAGGCGTACTTCGTCCGCTGCGGCGCCGACACCCATGCGGCCCGGGACATTGCGCAGGGGCGGGTGAATCTGCAGATCGGAGTAGCACTCGTCCGCCCAGCGGAGTTCGTCATGCTGCGGCCAGAGCTGCGAGCGATCGCGGACCCTTAGCCGCGCTCCGCCGGCCCGGGCGCCCGCCGGAACCTACTCGCCCGACGTCCCGCCACCTTCGCCGGGCGCCGGGTCGCGCGGTGCACCGGCGTGGGTGGCATCCACCCGCTCGCGGCAGTCGTCGCGTTCGGCCACCGGCAGGTCGTTGCACTCGAGCAGGGTGCGCGCGAGTTTGGCGTCGGGGTCGCTGGCCAGCTGGTCGGCGATCTCGCCGGCTTCGGGGCGGTCGCCGGCCGGGTCGTTGTATTCCAGCTCCTGCGGCGCAGCGGTGCCCGCCGGGTCACCCGGGATGGTGGGGACGTAGGCGCCGGTTTCCGGATCCTTGATCGCGACCGAGCGCTCGGCTTCGGCGGCGCCCTGGTCGACCACGGCCTCGGTGCTCGAATAGGCCGCATCGGGCTCGGCCTTGTCCTGGCAGCCGACCAACAACAGGCAGAGTGCCGCGGCGCTGAAGGGATGTCTGGTCATCATTCGCTCCTCGGGGGGGGATCGCAGTGCCGGGCGCGTCGCACGGAGTGTACTAATCCCGGCGTGTGCCCCGATGGTCGCAACTATCCGCCGCGCAGGCCAGTGCCCGTCGTGCGCGCCTCCCAGCCCGCGGCATTGCCCGGGAACAGCGGGAAAGGGTGCAGGCCCGCGCCGTGTCCCGGATAATGAGCGTCCCCGACTCATCGGTCCGCCATGAACACGACCTTCCGCAAGCCCCTGCCCGGCACTTCGCTGGACTTCTTCGACGCCCGCGCCGCCGTGGAGGCGCTGCAACCCGGCGCCTGGGACGGCTTGCCCTACGTGTCGCGCGTGTTGGCCGAGAACCTGGTTCGCCGCTGCGACCCGGCGACGCTGGACGCTTCGCTGCGCCAGCTGGTCGAGCGCAAGCGCGACATGGATTTCCCGTGGTTCCCGGCGCGCGTCGTGTGCCACGACATCCTGGGCCAGACCGCGCTGGTGGACCTGGCCGGCCTGCGCGACGCCATCGCCGACCAGGGCGGCGACCCGGCCCAGGTGAACCCGGTGGTGCCGGTGCAGCTGATCGTCGACCACTCGCTGGCGGTGGAGTGCGGCGGCTTCGATCCCGATGCGTTCGCGAAGAACCGCGCCATCGAGGACCGCCGCAACGAGGACCGCTTCCACTTCATCGACTGGACCAAGCTCGCGTTCAAGAACGTGGACGTGATCCCGCCGGGCAACGGGATCATGCACCAGATCAACCTGGAGAAGATGTCGCCCGTGATCTACGTGCAGGACGGCGTCGCCTTCCCCGACACCTGCGTCGGCACCGACAGCCACACCCCGCACGTGGACGCGCTGGGCGTGATCGCCATCGGCGTCGGCGGCCTGGAGGCCGAGAACGTGATGCTGGGCCGCGCCTCGTGGATGCGCCTGCCCGACATCATCGGCGTCGAGCTGACGGGACGGCCGCAGCCGGGCATCACCGCCACCGACATCGTGCTGGCGCTCACCGAATTCCTGCGCAAGCAGAAAGTGGTCGGCGCCTGGCTCGAGTTCCGCGGCGAAGGCGCCGCGGCGCTGACGCTCGGCGACCGCGCCACCATTTCCAACATGGCGCCCGAGTACGGCGCCACCGCGGCGATGTTCTTCATCGACGGCAACACCATCGACTACCTGCGCCTGACCGGCCGCAGCGACGAGCAGGTCAAGCTGGTCGAAACCTACGCCAGGCACACCGGCCTGTGGGCCGACGCGCTGGCGAACGCGCAGTACGAGCGCACGCTGTCCTTCGACCTCTCGGCGGTCGGCCGCAACATGGCCGGCCCCTCGAACCCGCACGCGCGCGTGGCCACCGCCGACCTCGCGGCCAAGGGCATCGCCGGCAACCTCGACGCGGCCCGCGCGCAGGAAGCCCAGGGCCTGATGCCCGACGGCGCGGTGATCATCGCCGCCATCACCTCGTGCACCAACACGTCCAACCCGCGCAACGTGATCGCCGCCGGCCTGCTGGCGCGCAACGCCAACCGCGCCGGGCTCACCCGCAAGCCGTGGGTGAAATCCTCGCTGGCGCCGGGCTCCAAGGCCGTGGCGCTGTACCTCGAGGAAGCCGGCCTGAAGTCGGAGCTCGAGCAGCTCGGCTTCGGCATCGTCGCTTTCGCCTGCACCACCTGCAATGGCATGAGCGGCGCGCTGGACCCGAAGATCCAGCAGGAAATCATCGACCGCGACCTGTACGCCACCGCGGTGCTGAGCGGCAACCGCAACTTCGACGGCCGCATCCACCCGTATGCAAAGCAGGCCTTCCTGGCCTCGCCGCCGCTGGTGGTGGCCTACGCCATCGCCGGCACCATCCGCTTCGACATCGAGAAGGACGTTCTGGGCCACGACGCCAACGGCCAGCCGGTGACGCTGAAGGACCTGTGGCCGAGCGACGAGGAGATCGACGCGATCGTGAAGGCGTCGGTGAAGCCGGCGCAGTTCCGCAGCGTGTACGAGCCGATGTTCAAGATCGCCGTGGAAAGCGCCGCCAAGGTCAGCCCGCTGTACGACTGGCGTTCGAAGAGCACCTACAT
>LNFM01002845.1_pt1 | contig 64951 bp, 59 predicted proteins | sample 596031 | NCBI WGS metagenome assembly LNFM01 (sample SAMN04254537, study PRJNA301005) | activated carbon metagenome | isolation source: dual media filters at the Ann Arbor, Michigan drinking water treatment plant | place: USA: Ann Arbor
CGATGTCAACACAGTGCTCTACCACTGAGCTATACGCCCACGCTGCGGCAGCCTCTAGCTGGGCTTGCCTTATCATTCAAGCCTATTTGAGTTCGCCGAAACTTTCCTTGGCAAACAGCCGTTCGACTTCGAGCACGAGGTCTTTAAGATGGAACGGTTTGGAGAGAATTTTTGCGCTCGGCATCGATTCGCCTGCACGCAGGGCAACGCCCGAAAAGCCGGTGATGAACATAACTTCGGTGGCTGGTGATACCTTGCTGCAGTGGCGTGCGAGCTCGATTCCGTCCATTTCGGGCATTACAATGTCTGTGAGTAGCAGGTCGAAATGCTCCGCCTCTAGCAACGGCGCGGCTTCGGTGCCGCGATCGACCGCCACTACCTCATAGCCCGAGCGCTCCAATGCCCGCGCAAGATATTCCCGCATGGCCTGTTCATCCTCGGCTAGTAAAATTCTGGTCATTATTTGTCCTCAAAAACCAAATTGGGGTGTCATCCGCAGCGTTCGCATAAAGCATAATCGCAGAGCTTTAATTTTTTTCCACCAAATCGCAAAAAGCGTGGCAAATTTCGGCTGGATTGACAAGATGCCGGAATGACGGACGAAAGTGACACAGGTTTTGCGACATTTGGCGTGGATTCGCTTTCAGTTCCCGTGCTTTTATCGGTTCCGCACGCCGGACGAGATTATCCCGAAGAGATTTTTGCTGCACTGCGATTGCCCCGGACATCGTTGCTTCGGCTGGAAGATCGCTATGCGGACTTGTTGGTTCGAAAATCGGTGGCGCTCGATTACCCCGTTATCGTGGCGCATCGCGCGCGTGCATGGATTGACCTGAACCGTGACGAAAACGACCTCGATGTCGAAATAGTACGTGGCGCTGCTCGCGATGATTACCCGGCCCCAGGCGCAAAGCAGCGTGGCGGTCTGGGGCTTATCCCTCGCCGTTTATCCGGCGACGGCGATATATGGAAGCATTCGTTCGAGTTGACCCAGATCGAGGTGCGGATCTCCAGTTTCCATCGGCCATATCATACCGAGATTTCTGCAATATTGGAGCGAATACGGCAGAAATTCGGGGTCGCGATATTGCTCGACCTGCACAGCATGCCGCCGATCCGGCACCCTGTTTCATCGCCCGCGCCGGAATTCGTGGTCGGCGATCGTTTTGGCAAAAGTGCAGCATCGCAATATGCCGAAACAATAATGCATCAAATCCGTGCGCGCGGCTACCCGGTTGCGCTCAACCATCCGTATTCGGGCGAATATATACTGACTCGCCATGGCCGGCCTCGGGCGAATGTTCATGCTGTACAGCTCGAAGTCGACCGCGCGCTGTATCTCGATTCGGAGATGCGCGAGCCGGGTCCCGGATTGCTACGAATTGATTGTCTGATTGCCGATTTGGTTGCTGCATTGTCGGCGGAAGCACTCGGGTATTCGACGCTGATCGCCGCAGAATAGGCGATTTTTGGCGCACATAAAAAACCACCCCGGAAAAATTCCGGGGTGGCCTAGGTTCAGGGAGTGGTGCCGCCTGACGGCACCGGTAGGACGGAAAAGGGAGGGGAGATTTCCGTCCTGTGACAAGGATGGGGACTGGCTATTTCAAAATCAAGACTATGGGAGTGTTGACTGAGAACAGCGGAGGCAAATACCAACAAAATGATGAGAGCTCGGCGTTATGCCGTCGTGCTCCAAATTGGCGGCACGGCGGCATAACGATGACGCTGTTTAGTTTGCGGCCAACTCGGTTACCTGTGGAACCTTGCCTTGAGCGACCTGAAGCGCAAAGATTTCGCGCATCAGCTGAAGCGAGAACAGATGTGCGTGGATGAGCGCGAGTATGCCATTCTGGTTCAGCTTGCGCAGTGCGTCACCGCGCAATTCGCGCAGCTTGGCTTCGTCGATCATCTTGAAACCGCGATAGATGAACGGCTTGTCCGTACCCTCTTGCTGGATCGACACTTCGCCGTCCATCAACAGGTCGAGCTTCTTCAATTCCTCGACGAAAGCATGCGTTTGCGCGCCGGCATTTTCGAAATCTTCGCAGAACTTCAAGATATTCTGCGTGTTCTCGCTTGGCTTGGCATCATCAAACAACGCAATGCCGTCTTCAAATTCGCCAACCGCGCCTGCAGTAGGGTCGAAGCACAAGGACAATTCGTCGGTATCGGGGCGCAATTTCGCCAGCAGGAAAGGATAGCGGCGAACATAGGCAGGGACATAGACAGGATTGGTAAAGCGGCCATCTTCGCCCATAAATGTATTGACGCCTTCGTTCATTCCCATCAGCACTAAAGGCACTGGGTTATCAGTCGCCGAGAAAATAATCGGGTAGTTGCGCGACGCTGGGATGAATTCCTCAATAGTCAGCGGGATTGCGTGTTGGTCTTCCATGAACTTCGCATTTTCCAGCATGCGTGTCTTCCAAGTGGCGTGATCGTTGCTGTTGAGAGGAACAAGGTCCTTGTAAAGAAGCGGCAGATTGGCGGCTTGGGGCGCGCTGGCCATAAGGAACTCCGTATTAATAAGGATTGGATGTAAAAAACGTTGCGGCGCTTTAGGCGGACAAGCGCGCTTAGGCAAGCGGAACAAGCTTTCCGGGGTTCATAATGCCAAGCGGATCGAGTGCATTTTTGATGCCGCGCAGCGCCGTTAATCGCGCCGGGTCAGTCAAGCGTTCGAATTCGGCAATTTTGGCCTGACCGATCCCATGTTCGGCGGACAATGACCCGCCATAATCGCGCACGCGGTCATAGATATGCGACGTAATAGTCTTGCCATCGCCAGCATACCATGAAGCCACATCGGCGCCAGCAGGTGCCTTGACGTGAAAGTGGATATTACCATCGCCCAAATGTCCGAAGGCTACGGTTTTGGTGCCGGGATGATTGGCCTCGATCACGGGCGATTCCTGTTCGATAAAGCGCGCCATCGTATCAACTGGAACGCTGATATCATGCTGTAAGGCGGGGCCTTCAGCGCGCTCAGCTTCGGCGATCGAGTCGCGGATTTTCCAGAAAGCCTCGGCCTGCGCTTCGCTGCTGGCAATGGTGGCATTTTCAAGCAAATCTTCGCCGATAGCGCGTTCAAGCAATTGCGTCGCCAGTTCCGCGGGGCTGGTCTGGGTGACGTCGTCCTGCACGAATTCCATCAGCGCATGCCAGCGATGCGGCGTGCCAAGCGGAGCGCGGGTTCCGGCGATATGCTTGACAACAGCATGTAGCGCACGGTCGGGCAAAATCTCGAAGCCTTCAAGGCGGTCGCGGCCATGATGCTGCATGAAAAGCAATAGCTGATAGGCTTGCTGTGGGCTGTCGATACCCGCCCACACGACGCAGCGATCAATTAGGGCGGGAACTGTCCACAACACCGCCTTGGTTATGATCCCGATCGTTCCCTCGCCGCCAATCAGCAGATGCTTCAGGTCATAGCCGCGATTGTCCTTCTTGAGTGGTGCCATGGCGTTATAGATCGAACCGTCGGGCAATATGGCTTCGATGCCTGCAACCAATTGCCGCATCGTCCCGTGCCGCAGCACCTGTGTGCCGCCAGCATTGGTCGACACGAGGCCGCCGACGGTTGCCGAACCTTTGCCGCCAAGAGTCAACGGGAAGCGCCTGCCAACGCCGGCTACTGCGTCGTGCAGATTTTGTAGGATGACCCCGGCCTCGCACACCACCAACCCGCTCTTTTCGTCAATTGAGACAATTTGGTCCATGCGCCGCATCGACAGGATTAAAGCTTCGCCGGTAGCGTCGGGCGTTGCCCCTGCGACCATCCCGCTATTCCCGCCTTGTGGCACAATTGGCAGCCGATACTTCGCCGCAATGCGGATGATGCCCGCCACTTCGGCGCTATTTGCTGGCGACAGCAACGCCGCTGCTGCACCTGTAAAACGCCCGCGCCAATCGGTCAGCCATGGCGCGATGACATTTTGGTCCTCGCAATAGCCCTTCGGACCGAGAAACTCGCGCAATTCAGACAGGGCGTGTATATTTGGCACAGCATTTTCCATCGACTTGACCCAGTAGGTTGACAGCGGCTGGGTGATGTTCAATTCATGCCACGTTCAACCCTACCGGGTAAAGCAATTCGAACTTCAACATCATACCGGAACCTTACTTGCGCGCAGTTTTGGCCTTAGTCCTTTTTGCCGTTGGTCTGACAATGTTGTCGCGTGAGGCTTGGGCTGAATTTGACGTGATCGAGACCGACAGTCCGTTCAACCCGATCATCCGTTTCAACGGCACATATTTTCAAGTGCGTGTCGACCAGCGAGTCATTATTCGCCTGCCAAGCCAGGCGATGGTACCGTCCGCAGTCGGTGCGCAGCGCGAGGCGGCCGCGAAAATCAAATATAAAGAACAGAAAATTGGCAAATGCCTGTGGGTGGACAAGCTGGCCGGTTCGCGTCCGGGTCCTGACCGAACGCTCGACATCATGACCCGCGATGGCGTCCTCGTCCGCGCCTATCTGGGCGATGGCTGCCTAGCGCGCGAATTTTACGCAGGTGCCTATATGGAACGGTCTTACGACGGTAAATTGTGCATCGACCGCGACCTGCTCCACGCACGGACTGGCGCGAAGTGTGAAGTCGATAAATTCAGGTTGCTGATCCCGCGCTGACCACCGTGCCCATTCGGCCAATTTCCTTGACATTTGCCCGTGTAAAGACCAAAGGCCGCGGAAGTCGGCGCAGGATATTACCTGACAGCACGACACCCTATAATTTCCGGAAATAATATATGCGCTTTGCCGACATCGGCCTGTCTGACGAATTGTTAAGAGCTTTGACCGAGGCCGGTTATGACGAACCGACCCCGATTCAGGCGGCGGCGATCCCGCAAGTGCAGATGATGCGCGACATTATCGCGATTGCGCAGACCGGAACAGGCAAGACGGCAAGCTTTGTTCTGCCGATGATCGACGTGCTCGCCAATGGCCGAGCGCGCGCGCGGATGCCTCGAAGCTTGATCCTCGAACCGACGCGCGAACTCGCTGCGCAGGTTGCCGAGAATTTTGAGAAATATGGTAAATATCACAAACTGTCGATGGCGCTGCTGATCGGCGGTGTTCAGATGGGCGATCAGGTCAAGGCGCTCGAAAAGGGCGTTGATGTTCTGATTGCAACGCCGGGCCGGTTGATGGACCTTTTCGAGCGCGGCAAGATTTTGCTCACCGGTTGCGAAATGCTGGTGATCGACGAGGCCGACCGGATGCTGGACATGGGCTTCATTCCCGATATCGAGCATATCTGCACCAAACTGCCAACCACGCGCCAGACCTTGCTGTTCTCGGCAACGATGCCGCCGCCGATCAAAAAGCTGGCCGACAAATTCCTGTCGAACCCGAAATATATCGAGGTTGCGCGTCCGGCGACGGCGAATATCAATATCGAGCAGTTTCTGGTCAATGTGGCGCCAGCGAAGAAGCGCGATGTGTTGACCGACCTGATCCGCAGCGAAAAGGTTTCGAACGCAATCATTTTTTGCAATCGCAAGACGACGGTGCGCGAGCTCAACCAGAGCCTGCAACGCGCCGGTTTCCGCGCAGGCGAAATCCACGGCGATATCGATCAGTCGACCCGACAGAAGCAGCTGGAAGCGTTCAAGAACGGCGATATCGACCTGCTCGTCGCCTCTGACGTCGCTGCACGCGGATTGGACGTCAAAGGCGTGAGTCATGTGTTCAACTTCGACGCGCCCTGGCACCCCGATGACTATATCCACCGCATCGGCCGCACCGGCCGGGCAGGGGCAAAAGGCAAGGCGTTTACGTTCGTCACCAAGGCCGACGAAGAAGCAATCGAGAGTATCGAGAAGCTGATCGGCAACAAGATCGAGCGATTGGGCAAGATCGAGGCCCCCGCGGCGGGTGAAGAAGAACGTGCACCCGCAAAACGCGGACGCAAGGCTCCTGCCAAAGCACCGAAGGCCGAAGCGCGTGAAATTGAAGAAGCAAAGATTGTACCGGCACCTGTGCCGCGCGCGAAAAAACCTTTGTCGGAAAAGCCAGCGCCTAAGCCAAAAGCCGATGATGCGATGGACGATGATGGCTGGAATGGCCCGATGCCAGGTTTCCTCAGCGCTTCAATTCCAAAATAAACGCAACAAAAAAGGGCCCGCGAAACGGGCCCTTTCTTTATGACTGTGCTCGGCGTTTAGAACTTGCCGCGCAGCGTTATGCCATAGGTCCGCGGTTCGGCAAGAAACTGCGAGAAGATCTGGCGGCCACCTGGATATTGCGGATCGACAAACGGTGCCGCAGTCGTCCCTGCCTGGAATGGCGAGTTGAACGCGACCTGCGCATAATCCTGATTGAAGATATTCTGGCCCCAAAGCTCGATACCCCATGACTCGTCCGGCCCGCGAAGACCGATGCGCGCATTGAATATGGCGAAGCTATCTTGCTCCTTTTGCGGGAACAGGTCGGAACCGGTGTTGTAGTCGCTGGTCAGGCGGGTATCGACGTAGAACAGGCCCGAAAGGCCGCTGCTGCCGATTTCGGGGGTCCAGGTGACGCTTGAGGTTGCCACCAGTTCAGGCGCATTCGACAGATTGTCGCCTGGGAGTTTGCGAAGCGCCTGATCGAGCGCGGTACCGTTTTTAGTTCCGATTAGATCACTTTGGTATTTCGTCTTGGCATAGGTCAGACCCGCTGCCACCCGGAAATTTCGAGCGGGAGACAGTGATGCCTCAAGTTCGACACCTTGTGTCCGCACGCCATAAGTTACATCGCCAGCGGCGCAGGTTCCAGTTGTGTTCGGCGAAGCATTGAAATTGCTGCCAGCCGCCGAAGCATTCTGATCCGTATCGGCGTTCGGCCCACCAATCAGATTGTTACAGCCGTTGATACTTTGCACGAGGAATACCGTGCCGTTGAAGGTATTGAGCTGGAAATTCGAAAAATCTGAACGGAACGCCGATACGCTGAGGCTGAACGGCCCAGTCGAATATTTTGCACCCAATTCATAGCTGTCGACCAGTTCGGGATCGAACTGCAATCTACCGACCAGCGCTTGCGCGCCGCCCGCAGCGGCAAAAGTTGTCGTTGGAACGCCGCCGATAACTTCAATAGGTGCTTTCAATGCAGACCGGTCGAGGTTGAAGCCCCCGGCCTTGTAACCGCGAGCAAAGCTTGCATATACCAGCAGATCGTCAACCGGCTTCCAAGACAGGATTGCGGTGCCAGTTACTTCATCTTCGCTTCGACGGTCGTTGATTGAAACGCCGTTAAGCTCTGCAGTCGAGTTACCTTGGCAGCCAAGTCCGATCAATGCTCCCGCCAAAGCACGTGCAGTTGCGTTAGGGTTTGTAAGGGCGCTTGTCAGCGAGGATTGAAGCGAAGTACAAACGCCGTTGTCGTTGCCAAACGTGGCGTTGAAGCGCTTCTTATCCTTGGTGTAGCGGGCACCCAGTGTCAGATCGAGCGTATCGGTAATATGCACGATGTTATGCGTGAACAGCGCCCAGTTCGTGCCATTCTGGAAATATCGATCATTGGTGGTGCCCAGATCATTGAGCGTATTCAGTGTTGCAAAACCGGCAGCAATAGCAGCGCCGGTTGCACCGCCACCGCTCGCTCCGGCTACCGTTGCAGGGCCAACTCCGGGTACCAAACATCCAGGGCTGCCCGGCGAATATAGTCCGGCCAGTCCGCCGCCCGAGATGATCCGGCAGGTGGCAAAACGGCCATATTGGTTGCCGAAGCGAAGATTGTCACGAACGGTCAGCTTTTCATTGGCGTAGAACCCGCCAACCAACCAGTCGAGCGAGCCGCTAAAAGCTTCACCCTGCAAGCGCAATTCCTGCGTGAACGTGTGAAACTGACGATAGGCATTGTCGTCGATGCCGCGATACAGGATGTCGACTTCGCCATAATCGGTGTCCGATGCCTGGCCTGAACGATACTGCCGATACGCGGTAATCGACGTCAGGTTCGCGCCGCCAAGATCATAGTCGATCTGGCCGGAAATGCCGTAATCTTTGGTTTTGCCGAAAAAGCTGCGATTAGGGCTGACTGAAACGTCGCGGCTATAGCCCTGGTTGAACGATGCCAGCGGCTGGCCGAGGTCACGTAGCACGTTGATGATGTTGTTGCCATTGGTTTGCAGCGGCGCAAGTGGTGTCGATGGATTGTTCAGATCGCCGACAAACTGGTTTACGGTGCCATCGACATATGTCGCGGCACAGCAATTTTCTGCACGCTTGGTGTAATCCGCGATCAGGCGGATCGACAGCGCGTCTGTGGGTTCAAACAAAAGTTGGCCGCGCAGGAAATAACGGTCGCGGTCATTGATGTCCTTGCCGTTTTGTGGGTCGTTGTAGAAACCGTCGCGCTTTACATAAACGCCGTCAACGCGGAAAGCGAGCTGCTCGGTGATCGGGCCGGTAAAGCTGGTTGCGGCCCGCATGAATTCATAATTGCCGTAGGTCAGCTCACCGCTGCCACCGAACGTGAACGAGGGCTTTTTCGAATAAATGCTGATGAGACCAGCCGAAGAGTTGCGTCCACCGAGCGTGCCTTGCGGTCCGCGCTGTACTTCGACACGGTCGATTTCGCCCAGCTCGTTCAGGCCGATGCCCGAACGCGAGCGATAGACGCCGTCGATGAACACAGGAACCGAGCTTTCGAGGCCGGGGTTATCACCCACGGTACCGATGCCGCGGATACGCGCCGAACCGTTGGCTTCCGTACCGGTTGATGACACGAGCAGCGAAGGTGCAACCTGATTCAACTGCCGGATGTCGTTCGCGCCACTGTTTTGCAGTGTTTCGGCATTCACGGCGGAGATTGCGACAGGCACGTCGGAAAGAAGCTGCGTCCGGCCTTGGGCGGTAACGACGATTTCGTCGTCCTGATTGGTTTCTTCGGCTTGAGGCGCTTCCTGAGCATAAGTCAGACTTGGCATCGCTAACGCTATACACGCTGCAGAAAACTTTAATGCGTGGCTAAAGGTCTTGTCACGTCCCGACATCGTCATCTCTCCTGTATTGACATTATTTTGTAACAACGTAGCGAAAACGCATACGAATGTCATTGCGCCATAGCGCAGATTTCCGTGAAATTTGCATAGTGATGCTTTTCTGCAACAATTGGCAGGTTGACGTTACGGCACACGTAGCTGACAACGCAGAATTTCGATGATTTTTCACCGAAATGCTGCGCAGCATTTTCTGCTATCAAAGTTTGACCAGCATCTTTCCGGTATTCTCGCCGCTGAACAAGCCGAGAAAAGCTTCAGGCGTTTTCTCGAGACCTTCCTTTACCGTCTCACGTCCGGTGACAGCACCTGATTTGATGAGGTCTGCCATGTCGGCATTAAACTCGGGCACCTGCGCGTAAAAATCGGGGTATAGGAAGCCTTTGATGGTAATCCGTTTGCCGATTATCATCGGCAGATACTGCATCGGCTGCGCCTTGAAGTCGTTGTAGACGTCGATCATCCCGCAAATGGCAAAGCGCGCCCATTCTTTCGATGTCGCCATTGCTGCGTCTAAATGTTCACCACCGACATTGTCGAAATACACATCAACGCCCGTCTCGCCTATGTCCTTCAGCGCGGAGATCAATTGCGGCAGGACCTTTCCTGATTTGTAGTCGATCACTGCGTCGGCACCGAGTTCTTTCACCCACGCGCACTTCTCCGCGCCGCCGGCTGAGCCAATGACTTTCATGCCCTTCGCCTTGGCGATTTGCGTGACGGTCGAGCCAACCGCGCCTGCCGCTGCGGAAACGAAAATCACTTCGCCGGGTTTCGCTTCGGCAACCTTGAGCAAGCCGAACCAAGCGGTGCCGCCCGGCATGCCGATGATGCTCAGCCAATGCTGGTCGGGAACGCCGAGGTCAGGAAGTTTCGCAGGTGGCATCCCGGCAGGAGGAGTCTTGCCGCCGCCAAATACGACGCTGTCGCGCCAGCCGCCCATGTGCAGCACTTTTGTGCCGACCGGGTAATCGGCATTATTGCTTGTCGTGACCGTCCCGACCGCACCGCCCGCCATAGGTTCGCCCAGCGCAAACGGATCGGCATAGCTTTTAGCATCGTTCATTCGCCCGCGCATGTACGGGTCGACCGATAGCCAGCTGTTCGAAACACGAAATTCGTCGTCGCCCAATGGTGCATCGGGAATTTCAATCATTGCAAAGTTGTTGTCGGTGGGAAGTCCTGCCGGTCGGCTAGCCAAAGTCCATGCGCGTGCCATTATCGTGTCTCTCCATCTTTTCTGTTTTCACCTGCAGCAATAACTGCAGCATTTTTGTAAACCGGGCGGCCACCCACCCAAGTTTCCTTGACCACTGCCTTACGCAGTTCGGACGGACTTGCAAGCAGCGGGTCGACATCAATCAGGATGAAATCGGCATGATGCCCGGGCGTGAGCGAACCTACTTTGGTTTCGGCAAATGCCGCATAAGCTGCGCCTATGGTGAAGCCGGCAAGCGCCTGCTCGCGTGTAACTCGCTCTTCGGGCCGCCAGCCGCCGAATGGCTGGCCCGCCGCATCTTCGCGCGTCATCGCGGTGGCAAGACCAGCGAACGGGTCGGCGGACTCTACCGGCACATCCGAACCGAAAGCGAGCTTGCCACCTGCCTTGGCAATCGACTGCCAAGCGTAAGCACCCTTCAGTCGCTCCTGTCCGAGCCGTGCTTCGGCCATTGTTCGGTCCGATGTTTGGTGGACGGGCTGCATCGATGAAATAATCCCATGCTTGCCGAGCTTTTGCAGGTCGACAGGGTCGACAATCTGAACATGCTCGATCCGCCAGCGTTGATCGCCATTATACGATGCGGCCAATTCCTCGACCGCGCTGATAACTTCGGCATTGGCCGCATCGCCAATGGCGTGAATTGCGGTCTGGAACCCGTCCATCGATGCACGCACCATCAAGTTGCGGATTTCGGCGGTTGCAAGAAATTGCAAACCCGTTTGTCCAGGGGCATCGGCATAGGGCTTCTTGAGCCACGCCCCGCGGCTGCCGAGCGCGCCATCAAGATAAAGCTTCACCCCGCCGAGGCGGAGTTTGTCATCATAAAGCCAAGGTGTCGGCCGCGGCCCTGCTATGGCGATCATATTATCAATTCCGCCAGCGTAGCCGAATATTCGGATCGACAGCCAGCCGCCATCGCCCGCTCGGCGATAGCTTTGCCAGTCGTCCATCGACGTGCCCATATCGGCAATTGCGGTTATGCCTTGTGCAAGCAGTTTCTTCTGAGCCTCGCCCAAGGCAAGGTCGCGTTCGGCAGGCTTGGGTGCGGGTACAAATTTGCCGACCAATTCGGATGCGGCGTCGACAAAGATGCCGCTTGGGTTTCCGCCCACGAGCTCAATCCGCCCTCCGGGAGGCGATTTACTTGCGGCGGTTACGCCCGCAATCTGCATCGCGCGGTTGTTTGCCCATCCTGCATGGCCATCGACGCGTTCAAGCCATACAGGTCGGTCGCTAACGGCAACGTCAAGATCTGCTGCGGTCGGGAATCGTCCCAAACCCCATTTTTCCTGATTCCAGCCACGCCCAATTATCCAGCGTCGCTCTGGGTTTTTCGCTGCATAGTCGCGGATAGCTGCTTGCGCCTCGACCAAACTGTTGGTGGCCGACAGATCAAGCGTCAGTTGCTGGAATCCGAGGCCCATCACATGACCATGTGCGTCTATTAGCCCAGGCAGCATCGTCGCGCCCCGTCCATCGTGGCGGAAATCGAGTTGTTTGGGCAACTTGTCTTTCTTCGTCAGCAATTCAGTGACTTTGCCGTCCTTGCCGACAAGTATCGCGTTGAAGCGGAGAACCTTGCCGTCTTTATCGAGTGTGATGCCATTGACATTTTCCACCAAGCCGTCGGCGAAAGCAGGAGCACACATCGCTAGCATCGCCAGCGCAAAAAGCTTCTTCATCCTTTGGGTAACCTTTTTACGATCGCACTGGTGTCGAGGCGTCCGCCGCCCATTTGCTGAATGTCGGAATAAAATTGATCGATCAGCGCGGTGATCGGCAGCGTCGCGCCGAGCGCCCGCGCTTCGTCGAACGCCAGCCCAAGATCCTTGCGCATCCAGTCAACGGCAAATCCGAAGTCGAATTTGTCTTCAGCCATCGTCGCCCAGCGATTATCCATCTGCCAGCTCTGTGCCGCGCCGCCGGAGATGGCCTCATAGACCTTTTCAACATCCAGTTCTGCCGATTGCGCGAACCGCAAGGCTTCGGATAGCGATTGGATGACTCCGGCAAAAGCGATCTGGTTGCACATCTTGGTTGTTTGCCCGGTGCCTGGACCGCCGACATGGACGATGCGTTTAGAGTAGGGCTCCATGATCGGGCGCGCAGCATCCATCGACGCCTCGCTGCCGCCGCACATGATTGCCAGCGTGCCGTTTTCAGCGCCAATCTGTCCGCCTGTCAGCGGCGCATCGACAACCAGCAGTCCGCGGGATTTTGCTTCGACGCCCAACTGCCGGGCGATACGGGCTGATACGGTTGTATGGTCGATATAGAGCGAGCCCTTGGCCATCGCGGCAAACGCGCCATCGCGTCCGAGCGTGACACCGGCCAGATCATCATCGGTGCCAACGCAGCTGACCACCACCTCTGCGTCCTGCGCCGCGTCTGCGGGCGACATCGCGACCCTGCCGCCATGCGCCGAAACCCAGGTCTCGGCCTTGGCACGCGAACGGTTGTAGACGGTCATTTGGTGACCAGCGGTCGAAAGATGCCGCGCAATCGGGCCGCCCATTACGCCCAATCCGATGAAAGCAATTCTAGTCATGGCTCTGCCTTAATGGGTGTTTTCACTTCGCGCCAGATAGGATAGGGCCGCGCGACTATGAGCGACCTTCTGACCCTAGACCACATTCACGCCGCACATGCGCGTATTCGCGATTCTATAGTGGCCACGCCAACGCTGCACAGTCAGACGCTGTCGAAGTTGACCGGAGCGAACATTTATCTGAAGTTCGAAAATCTGCAATTTACAGCGGCTTTTAAGGAACGCGGGGCGTTAAATGCATTGCTGCTGTTGACCGATGAACAGCGCGCAAAGGGTGTGATTGCGGCGTCGGCTGGAAACCACGCGCAGGGGTTGAGCTATCATGGCACGCGCCTCGGAACGCCAGTGACGATTGTCATGCCGGTCCCAACCCCTACCGTGAAGGTAATGCAGACCGAGAGCGTCGGGGGCAAAGTAGTGCTGCATGGCGAAAGTTTCGACGACGCCTACAAGCACGCTCGGCTATTGGAAGCCGAACAAGGACTGACCTTTGTCCATCCGTTCGACGATCCGGACGTCGCGGCGGGGCAGGGAACAATCGCGCTGGAAATGCTAGAGGATATCCCCTCGCTCGATATGCTCGTCGTGCCAATCGGCGGCGGGGGATTGTTGTCAGGCATGGGTACCGCAGCTCGCGGCATCAAACCCGATATCGGACTTATCGGTGTGCAGGCGGAGCTTTACCCGTCGATGTTTGCGCTGCTCAAAAACGAACAGCTGCCATGCGAAGGCGACACATTGGCCGAAGGCATTGCTGTCAAAGTACCCGGCGCGCTGACCAGCGAAGTTATACGTGAGTTGGCCGATGAAATTGTACTGGTCAGCGAGGCGCAGCTTGAAAGCGCGGTCAGCCTGTTGCTGCAAATCGAAAAGACTGTGGTCGAAGGCGCGGGCGCTGCGGGTCTGGCGGCGGTCATGGCGCATCCTGAATTGTTCGCGGGCAAGAATGTCGGCATTGTTCTTTGCGGCGGCAATATCGACACGCGGCTGCTCGCCAATGTATTGCTTCGCGACCTTGCCCGTTCAGGCCGACTGGCGCGGCTACGTATTACCTTACAGGACCGCCCGGGCGCGCTGTTCAAGGTCATGCGTCTGTTTAACGATCACAACGTCAACATCATCGAAATCTATCACCAGCGGATTTTCACGACGCTTCCGGCCAAGGGCCTGATTACCGATATCGAATGCGAAGCGCGCGATGCGGATCAATTGCAGGGTCTGGTGGCGGGCCTTGATGCGGCGGGTTATAAGGTCGAGCAGGTCGAATTGAATAAGTGAATCTCTGTCCCCAATTTTCATGGTAAATGCCCTTTGCACTCGCCGAATTGCGGTGCATAACAGAGTCAATAATTCCATAACTTTTGGGCTTCGGGGACGGATATTCGATGAGCGCACCAGTTCGCTTTCCACGCTTTTTTGTCACCAACCCGGGCCCGTGCCCCTATCTGTCCGGCAAGACCGAACGCAAAGTTTTTACCGAATTAAGTGGTGCTCATGCCGATGAGCTGAACGAGGCACTTGGCCGCATCGGCTTTCGCCGCAGCCAGAACGTTGCATACCGCCCTAGCTGCATCGACTGCAAATCCTGCGTCTCGGTGCGCGTGTTGACCGACGAATTTCAACCCAATGCGACACAGCGGCGGATCATCAAACGCAATTCCGACCTCGCGGTCAGTGCCTGCCGCCCTTGGTCGACGTCGGAGCAATATGACCTGCTGCGGCGTTATCTTTCGCAACGCCACCCGAGCGGCGGCATGGCAGGCATGGACGATATGGATTATGCCGACATGGTCGAGCAATCCCCTGTGCGCAGCCATGTCGTCGAATATCGTACGCCGGGACGCTTCGGTAGGCTCGGCGAACTCGTAGGAGCGTGCCTCACCGACCAGCAAAGTGACGGCTTGTCGATGATCTACAGCTTTTATGATTCAGAGGCCGAGGGACGTCCGGGCCTTGGCAACTACATTATCATGGACCACATCATGCGGGCAAAGGCGGCCGGTCTGCCTTATGTTTATCTCGGCTATTGGGTCGAGGGCGCAGCGCGGATGCAATATAAGATCCGCTATCGTCCGATGGAACGGCTTGGCCCTGACGGGTGGGAGCGGTTCGAGCCTGCGCTCGAACAGGTTATAATCTAGTCATAAAAAACCCCGCCATCGGCGGGGTTTCTTTTATCATGGGCAGATGCAGCGTGGTTTGGGCTTTGGCTTCCACTTGCGCATGACTTTCTTGCGCGGATAGGTCTTAACGGTTTCGTAATAGACCTCCTCGGTCACCGTTGTCGTGGTGTGGCTGCTGCCTGGAACGACGGTTACCGTCACCATCGGTGCCTGCGGGTAATAATAATATCCGCCCTGCCATCCTTGCGGCAGTGGATAATAACCCTGTGGCGGATAGGGCGAACGCGGACGTTCGTCGTAACGCGGATAGTGATGCCCGCATTTATTATGGGCTTTCTCGGCAGCAATGCCAAGTAGGCCGCCAATGCCTGCGCCGATCAAGGAACCGCCAGTACGATTGCCGCGTCCCGCAATGCGATTGCCCGCGATTCCGCCAATCAGCGCCCCGATTGCCGCGCCTTTTAGTCCGTTGCTTTTCAGGCAACGCTCATAATTTTCATAGCCACGGGGCACGGCGTAGCCGCCGGAATATGCGCGGTCGGGCGGGCCGGTATAGCCTTGCGAATAGACGCGATCGGGTGGTCCCGTATCAGCTCCCGAATAACCACGTTCGGGCGGTCCGGTGTAACCTTGCGAATAGACACGCTCGGGCGGGCCGGTATAACGGTCGTCATTACGCGCCGGACCAGCCGGATAACCGGGGCCTTCGGTACCGTCATGGCGGGTAACGGTGCCGCTCCAATCGCCTTCGAACACGCGGCCTTGTGGATCGACATATTCGCCATCCCATTTGCCGTCATAGCTATAGCTTGAACCATCGGGAGCGGCGAATGCCACATCGTCGTTCCAGTTATAGGCAGTGGCGTCGGGACGCATCGAAGGGCCATATTCGGGCTCACGATACTCGCTCGTGCGATCAGGGCCGCCGTCCCAGTTCACGTCGCTGCGATAATCCTGCACATAGCCGCGACTGTCGGTCAGTACCGCATCGTCATAATAGCGGCTCCAATAATGGCCGTTCGACGGAGCGCTGAGGCCGTAGCTGCCGAAATTCGACAGATAGAAAGTCGGCTGAACCCAGTAGCGCGGCAAAATGAACCCACGATGCGGACGGCGATAGACATCATTTTTCGGGATACCATGAAAGCCAGGGCGCGGCTTGAAGCCGATATGATGGCCGCCGGGTTTCATGCCGCCTATATGCGGTTTGGGCATTCCCATGCCGGGTTTCATCCCGCCACCCATCTTGCGGCCGTTCGCTACTAGCTGCATCGCGCTTGCGCCGCCGGACTTGGCAATCGCCAAATCCGAGTCGGCGGCACCTGCGGTCGAAGCGGTGAACAACAGCCCTGCCGCTGCAACCCCTGAAAATAGCACGGTCTTCATGGTTAACTGCTCCCTAAGCACCGTCCGCGCCGAAAAATGCGGGCGTATGTGGTTAAGCAGTTCTTAACATTTTTTGTTGCGCTACACCAACGCCAGACATGTAAATTGCTTGGTGCATCAACCTCTTGTTTCAAAATGAGGCAGTTTGCCTAGATGCGGTCGGAAAGGATCATGGCCAAAGCTTCGATGCCGGCTGCATCGTCGGCGTCGAACCGGTTGAGCGACGGGCTGTCAAGATCGATTACCGCAATGATTTTGCCGTCACGCCTTACAGGCACAACGAGTTCCGAGGCGCTGTTGGCATCACAAGCGATATGGCCGGGAAATGCATGCACGTCTTTGACTAACTGTGTTTCGCCTTTCGCCGCTGCGGTACCGCACACGCCTTCGCCGAAGTTTATCCGGATACAGGCGGCTTTGCCCTGAAATGGCCCGAGTACCAGTTCGCCATCGATAGCACGGTAAAATCCAGTCCAGTTAACGTCGGGCAAATATTCCCAAAGCAACGCGGCGATGTTTGCCATATTGGCCACAGCGTCGGGCTCGCCTGCAGTCAGCGCATCGGCAGAACGCAGCATTTCGGTGTAAAGTTGGTGTTTTGGTGCGGTGGTGTCGATTGCAAATTCATACATGGCATGCGCCTTATCAGTCGAGGCTGACCTTGCCACGGTTTTTCTTAATTGTGGCGCGGCCTTTCTTGGTGTCGACACGTCGCGCCTTTGCCGCCTTGCTTGGCTTGGTTGCAACGCGCCGCGGTGCGCGGATATGTGCGCGGTCGATCAGATCTATGACGCGCGCGCGGGCGTCTGCGCGGTTGGCTTCGCGGGTACGGTGGCTGCGCGCGGTGACGATAAGTTCGCCGCCGATGGTCATCTTGCTGCCTGCCAGTAACTTCAATTGGCGAAAGGCATAAGGCTGCAAACCAAGCGCAAAGACATCGACGCGCAGCTGGCACGCAGTCGCGACCTTGTTGACATTCTGCCCACCCGGCCCGGTGGAGGCCAGGAAAGTTTCTTCAATCAAGTCTTCGGGCAGGTCAAAGGCCATGGCCGCGCCCTTAACAGACGCGGCCGCTCATTGCTACGCTCAGGCGGACAGCTTCGCCGCTGTTTCGGCAACGCGTTTTCCAAGGTAGCGCGCGCCGTCAAGTTCGGTCTCGCTTGGCTGGCGGCTTCCGTCGCCATTGGCAATCGTCGTTGCGCCATAGGGGGCGCCGCCAGTGACTTCGTCATTGCGCATCTGACCCTGGAAGCCATAATCGAGGCCGACGATGGTCATGCCGAAGTGCAACAGGTTGGTGATGATCGAAAAGAGCGTCGTTTCCTGACCACCATGCTGAGATGCTGTCGCAGTAAACGCAGCACCGACTTTGCCGTTGAGCTCGCCGCGCATCCAAACGCCGCCGGCGGTGTCCCAGAAACTGGCCATCTGGCTGGACATGCGGCCAAAGCGGGTGCCGGTGCCGACGACAATGGCGTCATAATCCTTTAGCTCGTCGATGGTCGCGATCTCTGCTTTTTGGTCGAGCTTGAAATGCGCGGCCTGCGCGACTTCAAGCGGCGCGGTTTCAGGGACGCGGCGGATGGTGACGTCTGCACCCGCGCCACTCGCGCCCTCGGCAATGGCTTCGGCCATCGTTTCGATATGGCCGTAGCTGGAATAATAGAGGACTAGGACTTTGGTCATGGGGATTTCCTTTGTGGGAGAGGGGTGCCCCCTTCGGGTTGCTGAAGGGGGCTGGGGGAAGGTTATTCGGAGTCGACGAGGACGATTTCGGCGTCCTCAATCGCGGTAATTGTAATCGGACCTTCACCAATCGCGACGCCATCGCGGGCGTAGGCGCGCTGACCGTCGATCTCGACCGAGCCGGTTGCAGGCACCATATAGGCATGGCGCGTTGCGCCGACCTCGTAGTTTAGGCTGTCGCCCGCCTTGATGGTTGCGCCAAGCACGCGGGCATCGGTCCGGATCGGCAGCGCATCGACGTCAGCGGCAAAGCCGCTCGCCAATACCTGCCAAGCGCCGGACCGGTCACCCTTGGGAAACGGCTTTGCGCCCCAGCTTGGCGAGCCGCCCTTGCGGTTGGGCATGATCCATATCTGGAAGATGGTCGTTGGATCGTTTTCCAAATTATATTCGGCATGGCGAACGCCGCTACCGGCACTCATCACCTGGACGTCGCCGGCCTCGGTGCGGCCTTCATTGCCCATGCTGTCCTTGTGGGTAATCGCGCCAGTGCGGACATAGGTAATGATTTCCATGTCGGCATGTGGGTGTGGCGGGAAGCCCGACTGCGGTGCAATGATGTCATCGTTCCACACGCGGATCGCGCCCCAGCTCATTCGGGCCGGGTCATAATAATCGGCGAAAGAAAAATGGTGATGCGCATTGAGCCAGCCATGATTGGCTGCACCAAGCGATATAAAGGGCCGGATTTCGATTTTGGTTTTAGTGTCAGTGATGGCGGTCACTCCTAATTGGGGGTGGATTTCATGTTGCCAGAAATAGGCCCAAAGATTGTGATTGAAATAGAAACGTTAGAAACATATTGTTTCTACATATGAGACTTCCAGATTTCGAAGCCTGGAGCATTTTTGCCTGCGTTGTCGAGCATAAGAGCTTTACCGGCGCGGCGGACGCGCTCGGCCTATCCAAGGCTACCGTATCAAAGGCAGTCACCCGTCTAGAAGCACAGGTAGGCGCGCCGTTATTCCACCGCACCTCGCGGCGATTGTCGCTGACCGAGAGCGGCGCAAAGCTGGTCGAACATGCCCGCGCGATTTTGGCCGAAGGACGGGCGGCGGAGGAAGCGGCGCGTGGTGAAGCGTCAGTACCCGTTGGCCTCGTCCGCCTCGCTGTGCCGATGAGCTTCGGGCTTAGTCATGTTGGGCCGGTGGTTGCCGAATTCCTGTGCGAATATCGCGGGATCAGCATCGACATGCACTTATCCGATGCGAAGGTCGATCTGATTGGTGAAGGCTTTGACATCGGCCTGCGGATCGCGTTGCTCCCCGACAGTTCGCTACGTGCACGCAAGCTTCGCGATGTAAAAACCCACATCGTTGCCGCGCCTTCCTATCTTGAACGCATGGGAACGCCCCGCCATCCGGCAGAGTTGGGCGAACATGAATGTCTGCGTTATTCGTTACTGACAACGCCCGAACTGTGGCGGTTTACGAACCTCAAAGGCGAAGAAGCCGCTGTCCGCCCGAATGGCCGCCTGCGCGCGAACAACAGCGACGTGATGCTGTACAGTTTACGATCGGGCCACGGGATCGCTGTGGTGCCTGACTTCATCATCAACGGCGATCTCGCAAGCGGTGCGGTGGTTACCATTTTAGAAGAGTGGCGACCGCAGCAGGTGGCGCTGCATCTGGTCACCCCGCCAGGAATGATCAGGCCTGCAAGGGTGACGGCATTGATCGAGTATCTGGTAGCGCGATTGGGCTAGTCTGCTCCGAAACGAACGAGTAAATATGATGCTCATGTGATTTGTGGCGCAACTTGCTGCCTAATCGATCAAATGAGCCAGGGCGCGAAAAAAATCTTAAGATCTCCAAAGGACTCCTAAACCCGCAGAAATGAGTCATTTTTTGTCTGAAACCCCTCTCGCGACTCGTTGGAATCGCTGCGTTAAGATGAAATTAACCTTTTCAGTTCATTTCCAATATGGTTAATGAATTCCAATGGCTGCATCGCAGGGGTGTAGATCGGTCGTTGGGTAGTTGCAAAACTTAAAGGGGTTTGCCCAATGCGTGTGCTTTTGATTGAAGACGAGCCAACAACCGCGAAGGCCATCGAAATGATGCTCGCAACCGAAGGGTTCAATGTCTACACCACCGATCTGGGCGAAGAAGGCCTCGATCTGGGTAAGCTCTATGATTATGACATCATCCTGCTCGACCTGAATTTGCCCGACATGCATGGTTATGATGTGCTGAAAAAACTGCGCGTCGCCAAGGTGCAGACGCCGGTACTCATTCTCTCCGGTATTTCGGAAATGGACAGCAAGGTCCGTTCGTTCGGCTTCGGTGCCGATGATTATGTCACCAAGCCATTCCACCGTGAAGAACTGGTCGCCCGCATCCACGCAGTTGTGCGCCGTTCGAAGGGCCACTCGCAGTCGGTCATCCGTACCGGCAAGCTTGCGGTCAATCTCGATGCCAAGACCGTTGAAGTCGACGGCAGCCGCGTTCACCTGACCGGCAAGGAATATGCGATGCTGGAGCTGCTCTCGCTACGCAAAGGCACGACGCTCACCAAGGAAATGTTCCTGAACCACCTGTATGGCGGCATGGACGAACCCGAACTCAAGATTATCGACGTCTTCATCTGCAAGCTGCGCAAAAAACTGTCGCTGGCCTGCATGGGCGAAAATTATATCGAAACCGTATGGGGCCGCGGCTATGTGCTGCGCGATCTCGACGACATGGAGCAGCCGCTGGTTGCTTAATCGAATTGCTCGAAAACACCCGAGAGTAGCCCAAAGGGCGTGGTCTTAGGAGGCCGCGCCCTTTGTTTTTTGCCTATTGGCGCGGGGGTAAGCCAGCGAAGGTAATGATGCTTTCCTTGCCCGACGCGTTTACGGCGGAAACGCCGACGAAATGGTCATCGACGATAACGCCCGTCAAAACGTGCGAAGTGGCCGAAGCTTCATTTATCGCGACGACATCGGTCCAGTTGGGCTGGTCGGCTTTGCGCGAGTAAATGCGATAACCGGTAGCCCCGGTTACGGGTGTCCATTCGACCTTGGTATCCGAAGATACCGCTCCGCCGAGTTTTGCCGAGGTTGGGGCGGGCGGGGCCACGCTCAGCGAATTGGCGGTTGCGACGTTTAGCGCCGTAACTTTGGCGAGATAGTCGAAGTCCATTTTATCAACGGTGTCACCATATTCGATGCCGTCTTCGGTGCGTAAGTCCTGATGTTGATGGTGGTAATTCTCGACACCCACGGTGAAGCGGATTGCCGGAAGCCCAAGCTCGAGCGCTGGCAAATGGTCGCCGCCGCGCGCAAAGCGGTCCGGGCGGCGGACGCCGAATGCGTCCAGTCCTATCTCGCCAAGTTCGCTTTCGGCTACCTTGTCGGCATAGCGCATCAAGGCGCGGCTTGGGCCGTCATCCTCACCGCCGCTACCGCGTCGTGCCAGTTGCGCAGCCATATCTTCCGAAGCACGGATGCCTTCGCTGAAGATGCGGACGACATTATCAACCTTGCGGCCATCGGTGCCAAGCGTACCGCCGACAATATCGTTGTTGAGCATCGCGGTGACTTTCCAGCCGCGTTCCTTGGCGGTTTCGGCGAGCAAACGGCCGCCGAATAGGCCCTGTTCTTCACCAGAGAGCAAGGCGAAGACGATCGTCGCTTCGCCTTGGGGCTGTTTTGACATCAATCGCGCGGCCTCAATGACCAGTGCGCTGCCCGATCCATCGTCATTTGCACCCGGCGCGTCTTTGGTGAAGTCCATGACGTCCGAAACGCGGCTATCAATATGACCGGCTATGATGATGACATGGTCCCAGCCCATTTTGCCTGGCTTGATCGCCAGCACATCAACGATATTCACGCCATTCGGCACGCGCGGTCCGGACATGTTGCGTTCGATTTTTTCGGTGGTCAGGCAGCCGCTGCAAGCCTTCGAGATTTTCTTGAACTCGGATTCGGCCCAGCGCCGCGCAGCACCAATGCCGCGTTTGGGGTCGGTTGCGGACGACAGAGTATGGCGCGTACCAAAGCTGACCAGTTTTTCGACATCGGCTTTTAGCCTTGACGGGCTTGGTTCAGTCTGGGCGATTGCGGGGGTAGCGACGGCAAGGGCAAGCAGGCTTGCGAACAGGGGTATTTTTTTCATGCCCAATGGCTAGCGCATCAGGTCTGCAAATACCAGCGTTCGCCGCCCTCTAATCCCAGCGCGGTCAATTTATCCGAAGCATAAGCCCCTGTATCGATGCCAATTCGCGAACCGCGTTCTTCGACCTCATCGTAGATCGTATGGCCGTAGACAACTACCTTTTCGAGATCCCCGCGCTGGTCGACGAAATCTTCGCGAATCCAACGCAGGTCGCTTGGTTTTTGCTCGGACAGCGGTACTCCTGGGCGGATGCCTGCGTGGACAAAGGCATAGTCGCCGATGACAATCTGGTCCTCGAAGCTCTCGACAAACTCAAGATGCGCTTCCGGAACTAGGGTCGCCAACCGCTCGGACAATTGCTCCATATCGAGCGTGATATATTCGGCGCGGGTGATCGCGTAAGAGAGCACGGTCTCCTCGCCGCCGATCCGCAGGAAAAAGCGGGTCACTTTGGTATCGTTCTTGCGACAAACGCGGACGAACACTTCTTCGTGATTGCCCATCAGGAACCGGACTTTTCTGCCAGCATCGCGCAGCGCCATCGCGGTATTCATGACGCCCGCACTATCAGGCCCGCGATCCATCAGGTCACCAAGGAATATGATATGCGTGTCAGCTGCACCACGGGCTGCATCGTCAGCCTCAATTTGCTTGAGCAAGTTGTGCAGAAGGTCGTTGCGCCCGTGGATATCACCAATGGCATATACGCGCATGCCGTCTGGCACCCGCGCAGTATCGAGCGGGCGTTGGACTGCGGCTTTTTTGAAGAGGCGACCTAACATGGAGTGCGGCATATAGGCGCGCTCATCCGCAGATGGAAGGGGTTAGCCCTCCACAGCGAATGTCAGCCCAGCGTTCGACCCCAATCGATCAACCAAAGCCTCACCCAAAGCCGCTCCCGGCGTCGTAACCCCACCTGGCCCGTCGATCTCACACAAAGCAATCGCGGTTTCGGCGATCATCTTCGATGTCGAGCCATATCCCGGGTCGCGGTCGCCCTTGACCGATGCGCGGATCTCGCGTCCGTCGGGATATTGGCCGATGAACAATATGTCGTAGAAGCCATTTTCGCGCTCCTCGGGACTCGGGCCATCGCCGGGCTTGAGCTTGGAATCGCCGAACGGGTTCATCTTGGCGATTCCCTCGGCAATCGCCTTGCCCGCATCTCCCATGGTCGTCAGCATCATCTCGTCATAGACGAAATCGGTGCCCCAAAGGTGGCCGAGCAGGAAGTTTGTCCGGTGGACGTTTTTGGTGTTGATCGGCGCCATTACGAACGGTGCCGCCCAGGCACCTGCATCGCTGTCATATTCGGGGATCAGGCCGGACGGCTGCGATGGTCCCTCAAAACCAGGCGTCAAAGCGAAGGATGATCTGAGCAGCCCGATGATGCTTGGATTCTTCGCTGCCGCCTTCATGGTTTCGGTCAGGCTGGCAATGGTCCCGCCCGAGGCGCCGCCTTGCATTTTGCGCACGCGGCCTTTGACGCGGGGCGCAGGCGTACCGTGACGTTCCACCGCCTTCTGCTGAAGGAACAATACCCCGAGATCGAAGGGGATCGAATCAAACCCTGCGGAAAAGACAATCCGAGCACCCGATGCTTTGGCCGCCGCGTCATGCTGGTCAATTTTCTGCCGCATCCAAGCTGGTTCGCCGCACAAATCGGTGTAATCGGTACCGTTGGCGACGCAGGCCGCGACGAGCTCGTCGCCATAAAGCTGATATGGGCCGACGGTGGTGAGCACGACCTTTGTTCGCTTGCACATCACATCGAGCGAAGCGGGGTCGGACGCATCTGCGACAACCAACGGCGTATCGGCCGAAGCGCCGATCAGATCGCGCACCTCCTCAAGCTTGGACAACGATCGTCCTGCCATTGCCCATTTTAGGCCGGATTTACCTTTGATATATTCGGCTACCAGACGCCCGGTATATCCGGTTGCGCCATAGACAATAACGTCGAATTCGCGTGCGTCTGACATTCTGCTTTCTCCCGTGATTCTGTTGCGCTTTGTGATGCGCTGCGCGGGCGGCAAAGTCAAAAAGGGCGTGATGTTTTTAGCCTGCGCCAGTTGCCGGGTGATCGTTGGTCGCGGCGACCCTCGCGTCTGCTTCGCGGTGTTTGCGGGCGCGATAATGATCGAGGCTCCAGCTTTTGCCTTCATATGCGAACAGGCATAGAAATCCGCCAGCAATCGCAATATTCTTCATCGCCATTGCGGCCTGCATCGTGTCGGCGGTTTCACTGTGGAACAACAGCGCTGTGAGCAAGCAAAATGCCGCGAAGATCAGCGCCATGATCCGCGTAAATATGCCAAGCGCGATCATGACGCCGCCGACAAGCTCAAATAAAATCGATGGTAACGCAAGGCTTGCGGGAAACCCGACGCTGGTCAGGGCGGTGACTGTAGTTGAAGGGTCACCAAGCTTTATCGCGCCGGAAATGATGAAGATTAGGGCCAGCATGATGCGACCCACGAATGCAAATAACCCTGAAAACATCACCAATCTCCTTTATCCCATGCTGGCCATAACTACCGAGCGGGGAAATTGAGCCAATGGCGACATTTTTTCCGGCTAAAGTTTAGGCAACGTCACTCCGCGCTGCCCCATATATTTGCCTGCGCGGTCGGCGTAGCTGGTCTCGCAGGGCTGCTCCCCTTTGAGGAACAGGAACTGGCATGCGCCTTCGTTGGCATAGATTTTGGCGGGCAGCGGCGTTGTGTTGGAAAACTCCAATGTCACATGACCTTCCCAACCCGGCTCAAGCGGCGTTACGTTGACGATAATCCCGCACCGCGCATAAGTCGATTTGCCAAGGCAGATCACCAGCACATCGCGCGGGACGCGGAAATATTCGACGGTGCGCGCCAGCGCGAAGCTGTTGGGCGGGATGATGCAGACATCGGTTTTGCGGTCGACGAAGCTTTTCGGGTCGAACTCTTTGGGATCGACGATCGAGCTGTCGACATTGGTGAAAATCTTGAACTCGTCGGACACACGTGCATCATAGCCATAAGAAGACAAACCATAACTGATGCAGCCATCGCGGCGCTGCGCCTCGACAAAGGGTTCGATCATATTGTGGGCTTGGGCTTGTTCGCGGATCCAGATGTCGGAAAGAATGGACATGCTTAGCTTTCTATTTGAGGCTGGCGGGGCCAAAGCCGTGCGGCAGTAACTGTGATAAAGTGTAAGTTTCAAACCCGTTGGCGTGCGCGCAGTGGACCGGAATATCTGTTTCGGTCAGGTCAGCGACTTCCTTGATGATCTGGCGGCAGCGGCCGCAGGGCGTAATCGAGTCAGATGCCTTGGCGACTTGACCCTCAGGCCCCCCCGCAACAGCGATAGCGACGATCTGCTTGAGCTGTCCATCGCTATTGGCCTTTGCGATAGCGACCGTTTCGGCGCATAGCGTCATGCCGTAGCTGGCGTTCTCAAAATTTGCGCCCGTCACGATGCTACCGTCATCGAGCAGCAAGGCCGCGCCGACGTGGAAATTCGAATAAGGCGCATAGGCATTGGCTGCTGCTACGATCGCCGCTTTGACGAGCTCGGCGCTCATTTGCGTACCACCACCCAGCGAACCGGACCCTCGACGCCATCCACGGTCCGCTCTGTATTGGCTGTCCACATCACCCATGGCCGCGCAGAATAATCGGGCAGGAACCAGTTGCCCTCTAACCACACTGTCCGGTCAATTGCCTCACTCACCCGATACTCCTTTTCAAACTCCGGCGTGAGTAGCAGGATCGCAGGCATCCCGCTATGCGCCTCGATCTGGCCCAAGAAAGTCGCAAGCTCTGACAGGATCAATGCACGATTGGGGCGACCAGTGCAGGTCTCTGAAAAATCAAGCTGGACCGCAGGTGGCAATGCCCGCTCGCTGCGCGGTACGGTGGTGATGAACAAAGTCGCTTGATCCGAAGCCAAGCGGCAAATGTCGAAATGATGCAACGCGCCAAAGCGAATGCCGGCTTGCTGCACACCTTCCATATTGGCCTGAAACTGTACATCGCGACCGCGAGCACCTTCGACCGCAGTGATATAGGCGAAATCGACGCCGGTAGCGCCCAATTCCGACCATGCAGGTTTGCCATTGGTTGCGCTGACGACGATGCCTTGAACGCGATATTCTTCACGCGACGGGGCCCAGCCGGAAACATAGCTCCAGATCACATAGACCATTAGCGCTGTAGCGAGCGTAACTGCGCCGGCGCGAAATAATCGGCTTTTACCCCCGGCCATGCGACCCAACTGCTCCCGAATCAGAAAATTGCCCCGGGGGCTTCTTTAGCCTTTGATGTGCAACACGCAAATCAGCGTGAACAGTCGGCGAGCGGTGGGGAAGTCGATTTCGACTTTGCCTTCAAGGCGCTCTATCAACAATTCGGCGGCTTCGTTGTGAACACCGCGCCGTGCCATATCGATGGTTTCGATCTCAGCTGCACTCGCCTTGCGGATGGCCTGATAGTAGCTATCGCAAATTGCAAAATAATCCTTCACCACGCGACGGAATCGACCAAGACCCAAGATTAGCGTTTCATGCGGATCGCCATTTTCGCGGCGGATATCGAGGATCAGGCGGCCTTCCTCGACGCTGATGTTGAGAAGAAATGGCCCCGCATAGCCCTCACCCATATCGCGCAACGGCTTGAAGAAATTTTCCTCGATCAAATCGAAAATCGCGACACGCCGTTCCTGCTCGATATCGGCATTGCGGCGAAGGATGGTAGCCTCATCCAGCTCGACTTTAATGATGCGCGGGTCGCTCATAGGCTTGTGTTAGCTTGAGATAATCGTTTGTCCACAGCCCTGTCCCCGGTTCTATTTTTTCCGGCCCTTGCTTGTGCGTTTCTGCTAAACGATAGGGAGCCATGGCCGAACCGATCAGATTAGCAGCAGCGAACGAAGCAGAACCTCAGCGCTTGCCGCGCAATATCGAGGCGGAGGCGGCTTTTCTGGGCGCGATCCTGATCGACAACCGGATTATCGAAGATGTCTCGATCAAGTTGCAGCCCGACCATTTTTTCGAGCCGTTGCATGGCCGTATTTTCGAACAAATCCTGCGATTGCTTGACCGCAATATGCTTGTCACGCCGGTAACGCTCAAGCCGTTTTTCGAAGCCGACGAATCTATGCGCGAACTGGGCGGGCCGGGTTATTTGGTGAAACTGACCGCCGATGGCGCTGGCCTCATTGGCGCGCGCGATTTTGCGCAGCAGATTTATGATTTGGCCTTACTTCGCGAACTGGTGACGGTCGGGCGGACCTTGGTCGATAATGCGCTCGACACAAGCGAAAGCGTCGATCCCAAGGGCCAGATCGAAGCCGCTGAAAGCGCTTTGTACAAAGTTGCCGAGGGCGAGGGCGAAACCGGCTCGATGAAAAGCTTCCTGATGGCTTCGACCGAGGCGATCAAGAATGTCGAAAAGGCGTTGAATTCTGGCGGCAGCCTCTCGGGAGTTACTACCGGGCTTGATAGTATCAATGCGAAATGCGGCGGCCTGCATAATTCTGACTTGGTTATTTTGGCTGGCCGTCCCGGTATGGGCAAGACCTCGCTCGCTACCAATATCGCGTTCAACGCCGCACGGCGCTGGATCCGCGAGCGCGAAGATGGCATCGAAGAAGCCAAAGGCGCAGGCGCAAAGGTTGCGTTTTTCAGCCTCGAAATGTCCGCCGATCAGCTGGCGACGCGGATATTGGCCGAACAATCGGGAATCAGCTCCGAGTTGCTCCGCATGGGCAAGATTTCCCGCGAAGATTTCCGCGAGCTGTCGCGCGCCAGCCGCGAGCTGCAGGAATTGCCGCTCTATATCGATGATACCCCCGCGCTGACCATCGCAGCACTACGCACCCGCGCCCGGCGGTTGCAGCGGCGTCATGGCATCGGTTTGATTGTGGTCGACTATTTGCAGCTGCTGCAAGGCTCAAGCCGCGCCAATGACAACCGCGTCAACGAAATTTCGGAGATCAGCCGTGGCCTGAAGACACTTGCGAAGGAACTCAGCATCCCTGTCGTTGCACTGTCGCAGCTTAGCCGTGCTGTCGAGCAGCGCGAGGACAAGAGGCCCATGCTGTCAGATTTGCGCGAATCGGGTTCGATCGAGCAGGACGCCGACATGGTCTGGTTCGTCTATCGAGAAGACTATTATGAGCTGATGAAAAAGCCCGATGAGGGCACGCCCGCGTTCGACGCTTGGAACGAAAAAATGGAGAGGATCCATGGCGTTGCAGAGCTTATTGTTTCAAAACAACGGCATGGCTCGACGGGACGGGTGCGGATGAAGTTCGAGGCGAAGATTACGAAGTTCAGCGATCTTGCCGACGACCAATATGGCGATTCTGGTTATGATTAAGGCTTCGCATCCGACTTAAGAGGATGTTTTCACGCAAAGGCGCAAAGATTGTGAAGACGGCAGCTATTTAATGAAATGTCACGTGTGCTTTTTGCTTGGGCAAAACTTAAGGGCTTCGCCGACCTCTTAAAAATCCTTGCGCCTTTGCGTGATATAGAATTTGGCCAGATTGGCTTTGCTTTGACACTCAAACAAATTTTGCAAATAATATATAATTCAGGGCCATATTCGGACTCAAATGCAAACCCTTGAGCGGGGAGAACGCAATTCCCTGCATCTCCACGATTTCCAGTCCCGCGTCCGCTAGCAGTGCAGTCAACTCCTCGGGTGTCAAAAACTGTTCCCAGTCATGCGTACCGCGCGGAACCTGGCCGAGCCGTTCTGCCGCCTCGACCAGAAACAATCGCGAGGCCAGTGTCCGGTTGGGGGTGGATAACAAGAGCAACCCGTCCGGCGTCAAATGCCGCGCCAATTCCGCAACGAACGCGGCGGGGTCAGTGACATGCTCAATGACTTCCATCGAGGTCACAAGGTCAAATTGACCCAAGCCTTGTTGGGCAATCTCGCCAGCGCGATAATCGATTTGCAAACCAGACAGCGCGGCATGAGCCTCGGCTGCATCGATATTCTCGGGCGCAGCATCGATACCCGTTATCGCTGCACCCATCCGGCACAGTGGCTCGCACAGCAATCCAGCACCGCAACCAACGTCCAACGCGCTCTTGCCCGCCAACGGAAACCGCGTCTTGCCGTCGCCTCCAAAATGGGCATCAATCGCCTTCCGGATAAACCCAAGCCGAACCGGGTTCAATCTATGCAGCATCGCGCTTGAGCCATAGGGGTCCCACCACTCCGCCGCCAGCGCACCAAAATGCGCGGCTTCAGCGGCGTTTATTGTCGTAGCCATGCTTGCGTTTGTCATATCCTGTCCCTATCAGGGCGCCCGATTGTAATATAGCCATAATGTAAGGTTTTCATGGCCCGCATAGTAATGAAATTTGACGCATCCGGCGTGTCGCGCAATTAGTCAAGCGTCAGGCCGAACGCGGCGACGAGGTGGCTGTAGTGGTCAGCGCCATGGCAGGCGACACCGACCGACTGGTGAATTTCTGCCGCGAATCGAACGCGCTTTACGATCCGGCAGAGTATGATGTGGTGGTCGCGGCGGGCGAGCAGATTACGTCAGGGTTGCTGGCGATTACGTTGCAGGCGCTGGGTTGTAATGCGCGCAGCTGGCTCGGCTGGCAGATGCCGATCCACACAGATGGCGCTCATGCCAAGGCGCGGATTGGTTCGATAGACACCGAAGAACTGCTCGCATCGATGAAAGCTGGAAACATCGCGGTCATTCCTGGTTTCCAAGGCTTAACCGACGACAACCGCATCACCACATTGGGCCGCGGTGGTTCCGATACGTCGGCAGTCGCTGTCGCCGCCGCAATCAAGGCAGACCGCTGCGACATTTATACCGACGTCGATGGCGTCTACACCACCGATCCGCGCATCGTGGCGCGCGCGCGGAAGTTGAAGGCCGTCACCTACGAAGAAATGCTCGAACTGGCCTCGGTCGGCTCAAAAGTCTTGCAAACCCGGTCGGTCGGCTTGGCGATGAAGGAAGGCGTGCGCGTTCAGGTGCTGAGCTCGTTCATCGATGAAAACGCCCCCGACGCCGACAGCATCCCCGGCACGATGATCGTGACCGACGAAGAATTGGAGAAGTATCAAGTGGAACGCCAGCTAATCACCGGCATCGCCGCCGACAAGAACGAAGCTAAGATCACCCTGACCCGCGTGCCAGACCGGCCCGGTGCGGTGGCGAATATCTTCTCGCCTTTGGCTGATGCCAATATCAACGTCGATATGATCATCCAGAATGTCGGTCGTGACAAGGGCGAGACCGACGTGACGTTCACCTGCCCGCAGGCCGACCTTGCGCGCTGTACCGACATATTGGAAAACCAGCGCGACTCGATCGGTTACAACCGCCTGATCCCCGATACCAAGGTGACCAAGATTTCCGTCGTCGGTGTCGGCATGAAGAGCCACGCAGGCGTCGCCTCGACGATGTTTAGCTCGTTAGCGGACCGCAAGATCAACATTCAGGCGATTTCGACCAGTGAGATCAAGGTGAGCGTGTTGATCGACGAGGATGAGACCGAGCTCGCGGTGCGTGTATTGCATACGGCCTATGGGTTGGATGCTGATTGACGCCATTTCGTATATCCGGTATATACTTTTGAATGAACGCTACTGTAAAAACTAACGCCTTCAAATCTGGCAACAGCGTCGCTGTCCGATTGCCTAAGGGTTTCGGGATAAAGCCGGGCGATGCTTTGCAAATCAAGCGTAATGGTAACTCGATTGAAATTCGTCCCGCACTCGACCCTGAACAGGAACAAGCCAGGTGGAAACAGATGGTGAGTGAATTACGCGCACTCGGGCCAGTGGTCGGTGGCGACCCTAATGACGGCCGAATAGAATTTCCCGATCGTCCAGGCCTTTACTGAATTTGTCTGTTCTTCTCGATACAAGTGTTGCCATTCATCTGCGCGATGAAACGGCTGGCATCGGGGATCATATTGCCAATCTGACGACGCAGGCCTTTCTTTCCGCAATCTCGCGCGTAGAACTGGAAAGTGGCGTCGCGTCTGTTCCCGAACTTGCTTCGCTTAGACGTGCCAAGCTGGATTTGCTGCTCGCCAATCTCAATATCGTCGAATTTACGGACGATATGGCAGAGACTTACGGTCAAATCGTCGTGCAATCGGGTTACTCTCGACGAAAAATCATCGACCGAATGATTGCTGCAACGGCACTGGTCGCTGACCTCACTTTAATCACCACCAACGGGCAAGATTTTGTCGACATCGACGGGCTTAAGCTGGAAATCTGGAAGATATGACAAAACTCGCTTACTTAATGCAACGCGGTACCGAATTTCTCGGCTGTGAATTCGCGATCATGTGCGGCGCTATGTCATGGGTTTCTGAGCGGAACCTGGTATCGGCGATATCAAACGCGGGCGGGTTTGGGGTGATTGCTGGCGGGGCGATGACGCCCGAACTGCTTGACGCTGAGATTGCCGCGACGAAGGCTTTGACTGCCAAACCGTTCGGTGTGAACCTGATCACCATGCACCCCCAGATCATGGATTTGATCGCGGTGTGTGCGAAACATCAAGTCAGCCATGTCGTGCTCGCAGGCGGTTTGCCACCCAAGGGGAGCATCGAGGCGATCAAGGATTTTGGTGCGAAGGTCATTTGTTTTGCGCCAGCGCTGACGCTGGCGAAGAAATTTGCGCGTTCGGGGGTCGATGCGCTGGTGATCGAGGGCAGCGAGGCGGGCGGGCATATCGGGCCGGTGGCGACAAGCGTGCTTGCGCAGGAAATATTGCCCGAACTCGGAGAACAATTGCCGATTTTTGTCGCAGGCGGCATCGCGCGCGGCGGGTTGATGGCGAGCTATCTCGAAATGGGCGCTTCCGGGGTGCAACTCGGTACGCGTTTTGTCTGCGCGCATGAAAGCATCGCGCATCCCAATTTCAAGGCCGCTTTCCTGCGTGCCAACGCCCGCGATGCCGTCGCCAGCGTTCAGATCGATCCACGCTTGCCGGTCATCCCGGTCCGTGCGCTAAAGAACAAGGGCACCGAGGAATTTTCCCGCATACAGGTCGAGGTGGCTGCAATGCTTGATCGCGGCGAAATCAACATGGAAGCGGCACAACTCGAAATCGAAAAATACTGGGCAGGCGCGCTCCGCCGTGCAGTGATCGATGGCGATGTCGAATATGGTTCGGTGATGGCCGGGCAATCGGTCGGCATGGTGCATGTCGAGCGGCCAGTGGTCGATATCATCGCCAAGCTGGTGGATGAAGCCAATGCCGCGTTGGCGCGTTAATTCTGCTTTCCTCTCCCCTTGCGGGAGAGGATACGTAGCGTTGTCAGTTTGCTGAATACGCGAAGTTGGAGAGGGGTATTAACGTTGCGGCCCCCTCTCCCAGCTATGTTTAACGAGCAAGCTCGTAAGTCTGCGCAACCTTCTCCCGCACGAGAAGAGGGAATCAAGCCAAAACCGTCTTGCCAACACAACACAGTGCTCTCATATCATCCGCATGAACGACGAACTTACCCCGCTTGATCCAGCCTACGTTACTACAACGCGGATTGCTTCGGGGTTGGGGCTGTTGCCGTTTGTAATAGGCGCTGGCGTCTTGGATTCCGCGCAGGTTATGCCGGTTGGCACATTCCTAGTCCCCGTGCTGCTCCTCTACGCATTCATGGCCTTTGTCGTCCCAGCGCGCAAATATCGCCATTGGGGCTATGCGATGGATGCGGACCGACTGCGCGTTGTGCGCGGCTACATGTTCTGCCGCGATACCATTGTGCCGTTCGGGCGAATCCAGCATATCGATGTCGATCAGGGGCCGATTGACCGGCGGTATGATTTGGCAACTTTGACCGTCCATACAGCGGGCAATCACAACAGCACCGTCGCTTTGCCCGGATTGCTTAATGCCGACGCATTAGCGATGCGCGAAGCGATCCGCGCTGCGATCAGGCAGGATGTGCTTTGAGCGATATCGTGGCCGATGCGGCAATGCAGCAGGCCGACGAAGGTCAGCGCCTTCACATTTCCGGTCTGCTGGTCGGTTTCGTTACCGGCATCCCGCAACTGATTTTCCCGATTGTCGCTGCAGTGTTTGGGACGCGCGGCACCGGCAAGCCGATGATTTCCGTTATCGCCGTGACCGCAATCCTGTTTTTCAGCCTTTTCTTCCGCTGGCTGTCATGGATACGGTTCCGATATTATATCGGCGAGCATGATGTCCGAATCGAGAGCGGTATATTGAGCCGAACCGCGCGCTCGATCCCCTATGAGCGAATTCAGGATGTCAGCATCGAGCAAAAGCCGCTGGCGCGAATATTCTCGCTGGGTGAGGTCAAATTCGAAACCGGCGGCGGTGACGGCGACGATGCCAAATTAAGCTTTGTCAGTGTCGAGGAAGCGGGTCGCCTGCGCGAGGTCGTGAAGGCGCACAAGAGTGGTGCTGCTGATCTCGCCGGACCGGAAGAAGTTGCTGAACACGAAAATGCATCACCCATATTCGCGATGGATGGCAAGCGTGTCTTTACGCTTGGGCTATATTCTTTTTCGCTCGTAATCTTCGCCGTGCTCGGCGGTCTCGCGCAGCAGTTCGATTTTCTGTTGCCGTTCGATATTTGGGATTTCAAGCACTGGATCGGAATGGCCGAAGATCAAGGCGTGTCGGTCGATAACCTCAACGGTATTAGCGTGACCAGCCGGGTCATATTGGCGCTGATTGCGCTCGGCGGTCTGATTTTCATTGGCCTAGCCACCGGCGTAATCCGCACTGTGTTGCGCGAACATGGCTTCCGGCTTGAACGCACCGCCAAAGGCTTTCGCCGACGTCGCGGGTTGCTCACGCTGACCGATGTCGTCATGCCCGCACACCGTGTTCAGGCAGCTTTTATCCAGACTGGCCCGATCCGCAAACGGCGTGGTTGGCATAGCCTGAAATTTGTCAGTCTCGCTCAGGACAGCAAAGAAGAAAGCAACTTTGTCGCTGCACCTTTTGCGACGATGGGTGAAATCTGGCCGATTGCAGCCGCTGCGGTGATCGATGCCCCGGATAATGAAACACAGTTCCAGCGGGGCGCCGGTCAGTATTGGAGTGTCCAGATATTACTGCTGCTTCCGGTGATATTATTGGCAATGCTTGTGCTGGTGTTGTTCGCCGATGCTAGGCCTTTACGATCTCTGTTGCTGCTATTGTTGCTCGTTCCATTTGTGACGTTTCTGTGGCTCGACTGGCACAAATATCGCTATGCATTGGACGCTCGGCAAATTTATGTCCGGCGTGGCTGGTGGCAGCAAAGACTGGCGATAGTGCCACAAGTCAAAGTCCAAACGGTCGAAATCGCTCAAGGCCCCATATCGCGTCGACAAGGGCTGGCGACGCTTAAATTCGGCATTGCTGGTGGCACATTCGATATGGTCGCAGTGCCGCTCGCAACGGCACACGCGATCTGCGATGCAGTTATGGAACGTGTGGCCGCTGTCGATTACTCAGCGATCAATCGATCGCATTAGCGACCTGAGTCTCGATCACGCTGCCATCATCCTTGCGCAGGCTCATCGTTACCTTTTTCGCTGCCCAATCAATGTCGATCTGTCCGAAATTGGGGATGCCCCAGAAGCCACCGGTCCGACGCGGGTCGGGTTCACGGTCGCTGCCGTCGCCTTTGCCAAATGCAAAGTTCAGTGAGCTTGAAGTGAAATCCCACAAAGGCTTAGCGACACCGGGCGCATTGGTTTTGTAAAAGCCCCCCGAATGCCGGTCGCCGGTCAGGAAAATCGCGTTGTTGACGCCCTTTTCGGCGAGCAATCCGTATAGCCGGTCGCGCTCTTTGGGGAAGTTGGTCCAGCCTTCGAAATTATGCGCGTCGGTGATGACTTGGGTCGACGAGATGATGAAGCGCAACTCTGCAGGCCTAGCCAGTTCCTGCGCCAGCCAATCCCACTGCGCTTTTCCGAGTATGGTCGCATTCGGGTCTGTGTTGGGGATATACCAACCAAGCGACGGGCCGGGGTCGCGATAAGGCATGGTCGCGAGATCCGACCGGAAAAAGCGTCCATCAAGCATGATGAATTGAACACGTTTGCCCTCGGGGCCGACGATGCGGCTTTCATACACGCCGGAGCGCGACTTTACCTCGTCGCTGCTGCTCCAATAGGTTTCATAGACCTTCTCGGCCCACTCCTTGAAGGCAAAGGCACCGCCCGCGTCGTTCGCGCCATAATCATGGTCGTCCCAGGCGGTCATCATCGGCACGCTGCGGCGGAAGCGGTCGAATTCAACTCGGCTGCTCAGTTTCTTGTAGCTCGCGGCGAGCGTCGGGATGTCCGCGCCATTGGTTGGCCGCGTGTCGCCATAGACATTGTCGCCAATCAGCAGGAACGCCTGCGGCTTTTGCGCGGCGATCACGTCCCAGAATTTCATATCCCTGTTTTCGTTGACGCAACTGCCAAAGGCGAAGCGCGTCAGGACGGTTTCGGACGCAAGAGCAGGGTTCGCCGGGGCCTTGGGCAGCTTGGTTTCAAGCGCCGCATAAAAGGGACGCAATGCTTCCTGCGCGCTTTGCGGGGCCGCGGCTGGTGCAACAGGCGACTGCGTGGTCGCGCAACCGGCGAGGAGTAGAGCGGCAAGTGGAAGAAAGCGGGTCATGATGCGATCCTGTAGCGGGGGAGGGACAACAGTCCTTTTCTCCCCGCCGCAGCGATTCGCGTCAAGCGGTAGCTGGCAAAGCCTTCTCGCCCGAGAAATGGGCGATGACAAAGCGCAGCGCCAACAGGCCGGTGAACCACATCGCGTCGTTGACTGCGACGGCTGAAATGATCTCGGCCGAGAAGTTTTCTGCGCCGCCGCCGACGCTTGCATAGGCGCGCAGTAGTACCTGATGGACGACAAACGCCGATGCCAAGGCCGCGAGCGCGCGCAACGCCGTTACGCTACGCATATTGTCAGCCACCAGCCGCGCAACCACGGTCGCTGCCAATGTAGCCGCCAGTATCGCTATTCCATGGCCCACGGCCTGCGCGTCCCACGGGAAAGACATCAGAAAAAACCCGGTTGCCTGATTGACCGCCCAAGCCGCCGTAACCAGCATGAGGCCGCGGCGAGGCGTCATGGTCAGCGCGGCCAAAGCGGCGAAGCTTGCGAAGGGAAAAACGCAGGCGAGCAGCAGGCTGCCGACCACGGTGCTGGCGCCAAGCGAGAGCGGCCACACGACCTGTCCCGCGTTCAATTTCGCTGATGTCATGTTCGTCATCCTTTCAGTTCTATCTGTATTTAAAGCCAAAGGCAATTCATCAGAAACGGGCACGTACACCGACATGCGCATTGCGTCCGTAGGTGTTATAGCGGTTCACGACGGTGTATTCGGTGTCGAGCACATTTTCGACGCGGCCATAAAGCTCGATTGCCTCGGTCACCGGCCACGCTGCGCGGACATTGGCCAGTGCATAGCTGTCAAGCCGGACCGTGTTCGCTGCATTGTCGAAGCTGTCGCCGGTCAATAGCAACGTGGCACCAAGCTTGACGGTCCACGGCGTCTGCCAATCGAGCGTAAAGCTGCCCGAATGTTGCGGGCGCAGTTCGAGCCGGTTGCCGAAGTTCGCACCTGCCGAGCGGTTGATCGCGTCGGTCAGCGTGAAATTCGCCTGAATGCTCAACTGCTCGGTGGGCTGAAGCGCTAAGCCCAGTTCAACGCCTTCGGTCTTCACCCGCCCGATATTTTCTGACTGGAAGGTAACAAACGAATAGGTGATCTGGTCGGTGCTGCGGCGGTTGAAATAGGTCGCAGACACCTGCGCCTTGCCATCGAGAAACCGGTGTTCGATGCCAAGATCGAAATTGCGCGCGGTTTCGGGGCGGAGGTCCGGATTGCCAAACGGCGGCTGGCCTTCGCTTAAGGTCGGCGCGCGGAAGCCTTCGGCATAGGTGGCGCGCAAGACGGTGTCGCCCGCATTAAGTGTATAGGCCGCATTGCCGCCAAAGGTCGTCTGGCCCCCATAGTCGCTATAATCGTCGTGCCGGACTCCCCCGGTCAGCGTCAAGCCGGTAAGGGGCCGCAGAATCAACTGTCCGAAACCGCTGGTAACCTCGTTGCGCGCGACGTCGGCGGCTGCACCTTCGAAAGAGGTACTGGCATAGGTCCGCTCATGCTCTGCGCCGAATACGATCGTTGCAGCATCACCCAAGTCGAACGCGCCGCGATATTCGAAACGATCAATCGTCCCTTCGACATCGAAATTGTTAAAGCTGAACACAACGGGGTCGCTGCCGATACGCGTGATGTCCGTGCGGGCATAAAAAACGCGGTTCTGGAAACGGCCATCGGCTAAATCAAATTGCGCGCCGACATAGCCGATAAATTGGCGGTTCTTTGAAATGGGCAGGGCATTTGCGCCGAGACCGAAAGGCGAGTCATATTCGATGATGCCGCGATTGTAATATCCCCGGAAATCGAGCGCAAAATTGTCGGCAAGATTGACCTTCAGTCGCCCGTTAGCCGAGGTGTTTTCATATCCGTCCTTCTCGGTGCCGCCGCTCAGCGCTGATATACCTTCGGTGCGGTAATAAGCCCCGCCCACGCTGCCTTCGAACATGCCGCTCGTGCCCGACAGATTGGCATTGGTGCGCACGCTATCTGCATAGCCATATTCCGCGCCGATGCGGACGACCAGTGCGTCGGTCGGTGCGACCGACTGCACATTGATGACTCCGCCAATCGCCTGGCTACCCCAGATAATCGAGTTCGGCCCACGCAACACTTCGACTCGGCCGATATTTCCCGTCAGCATTGCACCAAAGTCAAACGCCGCATTGGGGCTCGATGGGTCATTGATCCGGACACCGTCGACGAGAACCAATGTCTGCGACCCATTGCCGGCGCGCAGGAAAACGGCGGTCTGGCTGCCAACCGGCCCGCGCGTGGCGATGGCTATACCGGGCACGGTTTCGAGCGCATCTGTGATGCTCACGGCTTGCAATTCATTTAGCCGATCTTCGGCGATAACAGTAATGGCTTGGCCGGTTTCAACGCGCGGTTGTTCAAAGCCGCTGGCGGTGACCACGATGTCTTCGTCGGTAGTTTGGGCAAACGCCGCCGCTGGCAAAATCGCAAGTGCTGCAGCACTAAATTTAAGATATTTCACGAGTCTAATCCTTCACATAACGGTTCGAAATCGCCGTCATGCGAAGGTCGGGCACAGTATCGCCATAGCGCCGTCAAGCCCAACTCCGTCCACCCGGTGCATCCCGCCCGTGCAGAAAGACGACCGCAGGCGGGCAGGTCTCCTGACTTCCGGGTCAACGTCCATTGCGCCCCGCCTTCCCGGATTTCTCCAGTGGCATATGGGACGCGAACTCGCCGGTTACAGTTGCGGGAGCAGTTGTGGATTAAGTCCGGGGTCAACCCCGGTCCGCACCACATTCCCTATTATCCTTGCTTTCACAAAGACCCGTTGCGTGGGCAGGTCGTTAGGATGATTGTTGTTGCAATGCAATACCCGGTCGAGCACCGCAAGCATGATGGAGAAACCTACATGCTAATAACCAACCTGGTCGTCCCTACCTTCTCACAAATGCTGAAAACATTGTCGGGTTGGCTTGAGAAAGCTCAGACCCAACTGCCCGGGGCAGATGCCGAAGCGCTGATGTCGGCTCGGCTTGCGCCAGATATGTTTCCTTTATCTACTCAGGTACGCTTTGCCTGTCGGCAAGTGTACGAAGCGGTTTATTTACTTCGCGGCGAAGCATTTGTGGAAATTCACGGCATACTTCTGGAAGAAGGCCGCAATGCTGGAGAGCAGCCGGGTTCGCTTGCCGATGCCCGGAAACGGATTGAAGAAACACTTACGCTGCTGGCCGATCTTGCACCCGGAGCACTTGATACGGGGGCCGATAATCCAATCGCGCATGAACTTCCCAACGGCATGATTTTTGACCTGACGGCGGAGCAATATGCGCGGGACTGGACGGTGCCGCAGTTCTATTTTCACCTGATGACCGCCTATGCGATATTGCGTAGCAAGGGGGTTGAGCTTGGCAAGGCGGATTATGTGCCGCACATGTTTCAATATATTCGTCCGGACACAATGCCCAAGGGTTAGTTGATCGGCCTAATGCCGGGTCTTCCCCGGCCGTTGCATCCCCCAGAATTGTGGGCCTTCCGGCACGTGCCAGCTATGCTTCACCTCAAAACCGAAATTCTGGTAGAGCGCGATATTATGTTCGTCGGCGGTTTCGAGATACGCCGGTAGGCCGTCATGGTCGGCGCGGTCTAGGCCTGTGCGGATAGCGGCTCCTCCGAAGCCCTGGCCCTGAAATGACGGGTCGCATCCGGCGTAGTGGAGATACCAGACTGGCTCCTTAGGCAGATGTTTTTCGATCAAGTCGGCAACTTCCAGCCCGCGAAAAATCGAATAACGCAGCGTCTGCATGAATGGCACGATCAGCCGTGCGCGATCCCACAGATTGTCATGCGCCTGACCGGGGCCGCGCCATAAGGTGACTGCCTCAAAACCGTCGGTGCCGAATACTGCGCCTTTGCGGTGCTCGTCGCGCAGGAAGAGGTGGAATGCGCCGACCAACCGCTTCGCACGCAGATTGGGGTCGGGAATGACATAGCTCCAGCCGGTTTCGTTCTGGAACGCGCGCGCGAGCGTTTCGGCGGCGTCCAGATTATCGGTGGGCGACAGCAGCTTTGCTTGAGGCAATTCAGACCTTTGCTTGCGCGAGAATCGGCAATTGCCGGACGCGCTTGCCGGTGAGCGCAAACAGTGCGTTGGCCAGCGCCGGTGCTGCTGGCGGCAATCCCGGTTCGCCGATCCCGCCCATCTTTGCGCCGCTTTCGATGAAGTGGACATCGACTTCAGGCGAGTCTGCCAATTTCAGGATCGGATAGTCGTTGAAATTACTCTCAACCACCGCGCCTTTTTCAAGCGTGATCTGCTCGCCAATTGCCGCCGACAGCCCCATGATCAGGCCGCCTTCGATTTGCGCTGCAGCGTTCAGCGGGTTTACGGTGGTGCCGCAATCGACCACCGCCCATGCCTTGTGGACCTTAGGCGTGCCATCTTCTTTCAGCGATGCCTCGACGACTTCGGCGACGATGGAGCCGAAACTTTCGACCATCGCGATGCCGCGCGCCCGGCCTTCGGGCAAAGGCTTTCCCCAACCGGCGCGGGTGGCGACGGTGTCGAGCACCAGCAACTGCCGCGACCCGGCTTTCAGGTGGTTGCGGCGAAATGTGTAAGGGTCTTCGCCTTCGGCAACAGCGAGTTCGTCAACGAAGCTTTCATTGAAAAAGCCATGCTGGCTGGCGTTGACCGAGCGCCAATAGGCATTGACCTGATTGGAGATATATTCGTGATGCCGCGCCTCGAAATTGGGGATGGCATACGGCACTGTGCCTTCCGCTGCCGCATCGTCGTTCTGGGCATAATCCGACGCCCAAGCAGCCATGCGTTTCTTGCCGGTGACGGCTTGCAAACGCGCGGCGACCTGCGGGCGGTACGCACCGTGCTGCACGTCCTGTTCGCGGCTCCAGATCAGTTTTACCGGATAGGGCACCTGCATCGCAATCTTTGCCAGTTGGTCGACAATCTGGCTATATGGCGGGAAGCGCCGCCCGAACCCGCCGCCCATGATCATTGGGTGGAACATGACCTTGGCGGCATCGACACCTGCCGATTCCGCCGCCATCATCCGTGCCGCAAGCGGGTCTTGCAAGCCGCCCCACATATCGAGCCTGCCATCCTTATGATGCGCGGTCATCGCGAACGGTTCCATCATCGCCTGATGCAGGAACGGCGCTTTATAGTCTGCGGTTAGTAGTTTGCCGCCTTCCGGTGCGACCAGCTTTTCACCCGCGGCGTTGAGCTTGTCCTGCGCGGCGTAAATCGACGCTGTTGAAAGGCCGCCATGGCCCCCGTCGCTGAACTTCGGAGCTAGTGCCTGCATACCCTTGGTCGCCTGCCAATAGCCCTTTGCGATGACCAACACCGCGTCTTCGAGCTCGATGACTTTTTCGACGCCTTTGACAGCCAAAGCAGGCGCGGTGTCGACCGAGGTCAATTTGCCGCCCCGAACCGGGGCCATCATGATAGTCGCGACGCGCATATCGGGCAGAGTGAAATCGATGCCGTAAGTCGCGCTGCCATCGACCTTTGCCGGAATATCGAGCCGGTGCACGCCCTGGCCGATATAGCGGAAATCCTTGCGGTCTTTCAACTTCACATCGCTGTTGAGCGACCGCGCGGCGGCGGCTTGCGCCAGTTCGCCATAGCGCAGAGATGCGCTGGTTTTTTCGTGGATGACGCGGCTGTCGAGTGTGGTCAGCTCGCTGACTGGTACCTTCAATCGCTCGGCGGCTTCGGCAACCAGCGCCTCGCGAGCGGCAGCACCTGCGACGCGCATCCCGCTTTGGCCGGTAAAGCGAACAGCCGACGATCCGCCGGTGATTTGCAGATTCATCGACCGCGCGGCCATTGAAATGAACGACGCAGGTAGCGCCGCTACGACGCCGGGCTGGCCCGACATATCGGCCATGAAGCCCCGGCCAAGCGCGCTGTTGGCGAAAGCGGGATCAGCAGGCGCATGTTCGACGACGACCTTGGTCCAGTCGGCATCGAGTTCTTCGGCAACCATTTGCGCCAGTGCGGTGTGCGATCCTTGGCCGAAATCGATATGTGGCGAATAAACGGTGACGGTATCATCCTCGCTGATTTTAACCCAGCTGAGGAACGATCCGTCCTTGCCCTTGGCGGTCAATTCAACCGCGCGTTTGCGGTTCGAACTGTCGGCCGAATAGACCGCAAACAGCCCGCCGCCGACGATTGCTGCACCGCCGATCAAAAATGCCCTGCGCTTGACACCCATTATGCGGCTCCTTCGACTGCGACGGCGGCCTGGCCGGTGGCGGCAAGGATCGCCTTGCGGATACGTGGATAAGTGCCGCAGCGGCAGATGTTGGTCATCGCCTCGTCAACCTGTGCGGCGCTGGGCGTGCCGGTTTTTTGAATGAGCGCAACGGCGGCCATGATCTGCCCCGACTGGCAGTACCCGCATTGCGGCACCTGCGCGTCGATCCAGGCTTGCTGGACCTTATGGAGCGTGCCGTCTTCGCCTTTCAGGCCTTCGATGGTAGTGACCGATTTGCCAGCGACCGCGCTCACCGGAACGCTGCAAGAGCGAGTTATTTCCCCATTTACATGTACCGAACAAGCGCCGCACGCAGATATGCCACAGCCGAATTTTGTGCCCGTAAGCCCGAGATCCTCGCGCAATGCCCATAACAACGGCGTATCGGGTTCGGCCTCTATGGACACGGCTTTGCCGTTGACGGTGGTTTCGATGGCCATGTGGCAGCTTCCTTCCCGAACTCGATATACGTTTCACATAGCAACGCGTTGCGCTCTTTGCTAGCGCGTTTGGCGATGAAAACGGGCAGCGCTAACCACGATAGAATATTGGCCAGCGCCGGCGATTGGGCGGGCTCGCCGATGGCGTTGGCGACCGTGATTGAAACGTGGCGGTCCGCGCCTTGTCCCGTGGGAACGCATATGCTGGTACATGCCGACGGGCGCTTTGTCGGGTCGGTGTCGGGTGGCTGTGTCGAGGGTGACGTCCTTCATGTCGCTGCCGAAGTCATCGCCGGTGCCCCCGCGGTGGTTCGCCGATATGGCGTTGCGGATGGAGCGGCTTGGGAGGTCGGATTGCCCTGTGGCGGGGATATCCAAGTTTTGATCCAGCCGGTGTCCGAGACCGGCTTCGCGCCGGTATTGTTTGATAAAGTCATCAAGGCGCGCACAGTCGGACAGACATTGTCTGTTGGCACCGATCTGGAAAGCGGCGTCAGCTATATCGTTGAACAAGACAGCGACGCAGAGTTCATCAACATCTATCCTCCGCCTCGCCGGTTGCTAATTGTGGGCGCGGTCGAAATCGCTGCCGCACTTGCCGCCATCGCGAGTTCGCAAGGTTTTGCAGTTACCTTATGCGACCCACGCGCACGGTTTTTGACCGCGGAGCGCTTCCCCAGCATGACTTTGGACGAACGCTGGCCCGACGAAGCAGTCAGGGCCTTTTCGCCAGATAGTCGCAGCGCAGTGGTTACACTCAGCCATGATCCGAAAATCGACGACCCCGCGTTGATCGTCGCGCTTGACAGTCCGGCGGTTTATTTGGCCGCCTTAGGTTCAAAGGCTTCGCATGCGGCACGGCTTGGAAGGCTCTCGGCTGCGGGCATAACCGACGACCAGCTGGCACGTATCGAGGGGCCTGCAGGCGTTTCGATCAACGCGATCAGTGCGCCTGAAATTGCTTTGTCAATTGCGGGCGGGATGATCCGGAAGTTCAATGATGGCCTACGCTGATATTGCTGTTGCCTTGTTGGCGGCGGGGCGGAGCATTCGATTTGGCAGCGATAAGTTGCACGCTCAATTTGAGGGCGAGGCGTTGGGTATGAAGGCCGCACGAACGCTCGTTGGTTTGCCATTCGCTAGCCATATCGCAGTCTGTAAGTCCGACAGTGAATTGGCAGGGCTTTACGCAAATCTTGGCTTCAATGTTGTCACGAACCAACAACCTGAAATAGGCCAAGCGCTCTCGTTGCAGCTCGCGGTGAAGGCGGCGATGATGTCACAAGCTACGGCGTTGCTTGTGGCACTTGCCGACATGCCGTTTGTTTCGGCGGCGCATTTAAGTGCGCTGGTTGCCGGGTATGAAGGCACAATAGCGGCGTCCACCAATGGTTCCACTTCAATGCCGCCAGCGATTTTTCCGCGAGAAAGCTGGCCCGACTTGCTGACAACTTCTGGTGACGCCGGAGCGAGGGCTTTGCTTAAGCACGCAAAACTTGTGGCCGCGCCGTTTGGAGAACTTCGCGATATCGATACGCCTGCAGATTTGCTGGCTTCAAAATAGGCACGGCTTGGCCTACCCACTGACAATGTCCACCGACCTTGCGCAAAAATCCATCGAATCCGGTCTTCGTAACCCGCAGCTCATGGCGGCGGCATTGGCGCTGGCAGAGGACAGATTGTCAGACGCCGAACCCTTGCTGCGCGCGCATCTCAAACAAAAGCCAACCGATGTGGCCGCAATTCGTTTGATGGCAGAACTTGCCGCGCGCATTGGCCGGTTGAAGGACAGCGAAGGATTGCTCCGGCGCGCACTTGAACTGGCTCCATCATTCGGCGCGGCGCGGGCGAATTTGGCGACGGTCTTGTATAAGCAAAACCGTTTTGCCGACGCAGTGGTCGAACTGGATGCGGTGCTGGAGGCAGGCGGCGATAATCCTGCACAGGAAAGTCTGAAGGCGGCGGCGTTGGGCCGGATTGGTGGCTACGATGAAGCGGTCGGGCTTTACAAACAACTGACCGAGCGTTTCCCCGACCATGCCAAATTGTGGATGAGCTATGGCCATATGCTTAAGACCATCGGCGATCAGGATGGAAGCGTTGCGGCATATCGCCACGCGTTGGCGGTCGAGCCGACATTGGGTGAAGTCTATTGGAGTCTCGCCAATCTAAAGACCGTGGGCTTTTCGGACCATGATGTAGCGGCGATGGAATCAGCGCTGACAACCGATGGTTTGGCGCATGAAGACCGGTTCCACCTCCATTTCGCGCTCGGCAAGGCGTTTGAAGATCGGCATTCGCAGGAAGCTGCGTTTGAACAATATGCCAAGGGCAATGCGTTGCGCAGTGCCGAGCTCGAACATGACCCCGCCGAGGTTTCGGAGCATGTTGACAAGGTGATAGCTCGCTTTACGCCGGAATTTTTGGCGGCGCATTCCGGGCAAGGCCACGAAGCGCCGGACCCTATATTCATTCTCGGTATGCCCCGCGCTGGTTCAACTTTGATAGAGCAGATCCTCGCGAGCCACTCGATGGTTGAAGGTACAATGGAGCTGCCCGACATTCCCGCGATTGCCATTCGTGAGGGCCGTGAATTTGGCGGTGGTCCCGCCGCGTGGGTTGAGGCCGTCGCCGCAATGGCACCCGAAAGGCTCGCGGAACTTGGAGCGGAATTTATCGAACGCACGCGCATCCAGCGCAAAACCGGCAAGCCCTTTTTCATCGACAAGCTTCCCAATAACTGGGCCTACACAGGGCTCATCCATCTCATTCTGCCCAATGCGAAAATCATCGATGCGCGGCGGCATCCGCTCGATTGTTGCTTTTCGAACTTCCGTCAGCATTTCGCGCGTGGTCAGGCCTTCAGCTATGAACTCGCCCATATGGGGCAGTATTATGCTGATTATGTGCGCGCGATGGCGCATTTCGACGACGTTTTGCCGGGCCGGATCCACCGTGTCATCCACGAGGCGATGCTCGATGACCCCGAAACAGAAATTCGAGCCTTGCTTTATCACCTCGGATTGCCCTTCGAAGACAACTGCCTCAATTTCCATGAAAACAAACGCGCTGTCAGGACAGCTTCCAGCGAACAGGTTCGCCGTCCGATCAACCGCGATGGGGTTGGTCAATGGCAACCCTATGAAACGCATTTAAAGCCGCTCAAGGTCGCGCTTGGCGATCTTTGGATAACCTACCCCACCTAATATCGTTGCGGCAAAGACACAGTGGCTTTGCAATTGATACGCCGCAAACGATGTTTGCCGAAAATTTATTGCATTAGCGAAGCGAACTGAGTCTATTCACAAACGTGTAAAAAGGCATTGAACTAGGGAGGTTCGCTTCATGCGCCGTTTCAACAATCGGATACTCACATCGTCGTTTTTTGCGTCGACCGCGCTTGGCCTTGCCATGCCGGCAATGGCTCAGGATGCGGCGGCGGACGAAGATGACGATGTCATTGTCGTTACCGCGCAAAAGCGTGAACAAAACCTTCAAGACGTGCCAATCGCCATCAATGCCATCGGCAATGAAAAGCTTGACCAACTCCAGGTAAGCGAATTGCAGGATGTGGTGAAATTCCTTCCGTCCGTCACTATCCAGCAAGGCGGCCCGGGCTTTGCGCAAGTTTATTTCCGAGGTGTCGCATCTGGCGAAAATGCCAACCACTCGGCATCATTGCCGACAGTTGGCACGTATCTCGACGAAATGCCGATCACGACGATTCAGGGCGCGCTCGATTTGCATGCATATGATCTGGCACGTGTCGAGGCTCTGGCTGGACCGCAAGGCACACTCTATGGTGCAAGTTCGATGGCAGGCACGTTGAAGCTTGTCACCAATGCCCCCGATCCGTCGGGCTTCTATGGCGGTGCAGGCGTCGAGATCAACAATGTCGCACATGGCGATTTTGGCGCGATCTATGAAGGCTTCCTCAATGTACCCATCGCCGAAGGCGCAGCGGCGCGGCTGGTCGGCTGGTACCGCGATGACGGCGGCTATATCGATAATGTCGCCGGTGCACGCACATACGCCTCATCGGGAATTACCCAGAATAATGCGGCGCTGTCCGAGAAAAACTATAACGACGCGGAGACCTATGGCGCGCGGTTGGCGCTGGGGATCGACCTCGATGACAACTGGACAATAAAGCCGACTTTAATGGGGCAGGTCCAGCAAACCGAAGGCAGTTACTCACGCGAACGTTCGGGCCAGACGACTGGCGGACTGCAGACCGTTCAGTACAATCCTGAAAGCAGTAAGGATAAATGGATTCAAGCTGCATTGACGATCGAGGGCAAGATCGGCAATTGGGACCTGACCGCAACCGGCGGCCATCTGCGGCGCAAGACCGAGACCGAAAGCGATTATTCGGACTACGCCTATTTCTATGATGCGCTCGCGGGTTACGGCAATTATTTCTATGATAATGCCGGAAATCTGGTCAATCCGAACCAGTATATCCAAGGCATCGACCGATATAAGCGTACGTTCGGCGAAATTCGTATTGCGAGCCCGGCCGACGCGCCGCTGCGCTTCATCGGCGGGCTGTTCTACCAGCGGCAATCTCACAATATCGAGCAGAATTATATCATCAACGATATTGCCGATTCGATCACGGTTACCGGCACCGATAGCAATATCTGGCTGACCAAGCAGCTGCGCGTGGACCGCGATTACGCGGCGTTTGGCGAGCTGACCTTTGATGTGACTGATAAGCTGTCGCTGACCGGCGGCGGTCGTTATTATAAGTTCGACAACTCGTTGAAAGGGTTTTTCGGTTTTGCGGCTGGTTATTCCGGAGATAAGTTTGATCCAGTCCTTGGCGACTTCGCTGTCGACGGAACGGGTGAAGCCGCCTGCAACGGTCAGCCCGCAATCGTCAGGGGTTCGCCCTGTACGAATGTGAATAAATCAACTTCCGACACGGGCTTCATCCACAAGCTGAACGCGACGTACAAGATTACTGAAGACGCGTTGGTCTATGCGACATGGTCACGCGGGTTCCGTCCCGGCGGGATCAACCGACGAGGCACATTGCCGCCTTATGGTTCGGACAAGCTCGATAACTATGAACTCGGCTGGAAGGCAACATTTGGAGCGTTTCGTTGGAATGGTGCGGTGTATCAGCAGGATTGGAATAATATCCAGCTGTCCTTTCTCGGGGCAAACGGCCTGACTGAAATTCGCAACGCTGGTATCGCCCGGATTAGAGGGGTCGAGATGGATTTCGGTTACCGAGTGGGCGGGTTCAGTTTGAACGCGGGCTTCAGTTATAACGATGCAGAAATCCGCCGCGACTTCTGCCGCGTTGCTAACCCTCAGTTTGACTGCACTCTGCCGTTGCCAGACAGCAAGCGCGACAACGACTTGCTACCCGACGATAACGAGCTGCTTGCACCTGCCGGTTCGCGCCTGCCGGTGACCGCCAAGTTCAAGGGCAACGCCATCGCACGCTATGAATTCCCCGTCGCCGACTGGGACGGCCATGTACAGTTCGCGGTCAACCACACTGGCAGCCGCCGTAGCGATTTGCGGCCTGCGCAAAACACGCTAAAGGGTAATCTTGGCGCGTACACCACCGCCGATTTCTCGATTGGAGTGAAAAACGAGGTCTGGGCCATCGAGGCTTTTGCGACCAACCTGTTCGACACGCGCGGCGTGGTGAATACCGGGGTGCAGTGCCTTGAAACCGTCTGCGGTACAGGCGTCACTGCCGCTACGCCGACGGGTGGCGCGTTCTATGACGTGCTCATCAAACCGCGAGTCATCGGCCTTAAATTCTCGCGCGATTTCTGACCGGTCGCTTGATGCAAAACGAAACGAAAGAGCCGGGCCGAAAGCTCGGCTTTTTCATGACCGTCGCTCTGGTAATGGGCAATATGATCGGCTCGGGCGTATTCCTCTTGCCGCAAGGGCTTGCGCCTTACGGCTGGAATGCAATTGCTGGCTGGGGGATTACAATCGCGGGTGCATTATGTCTTGCGCATGTTTTGGCAAAGCTGACAGCCAATCACGACGGCGCGATCGGGCCTGCCGAACTCGTCGAGCGCAGCTTCGGCCCGCTGGCGGGGTTCCTCATCGGCTTTGCCTTCTGGGTATCGGTTTGGACAGGTTGTGTGACCATAGCGGTTGGCGCGGTGTCCTATTTGGCGAGTTTCCTGCCAATATTGGGCGAACATCCGTCGCTCGCCGCGCTCGGCGTTATCTGGGCGATGACGGGGATTAACTTGCTTGGAGTGCGTTCGGCGGGATCGTTTCAGGTAGTCACGACGATATTGAAGATCATTCCGTTGCTTGTCGTGGCCGTCATTATCGCAATGATATTTTCAAGGCAGGGTACTGCAACGCTCGCGCCTTTCCCGTCAGAAGGACTATCGCTTCCCTCGGTAAATGCTGCCGCGGCATTGACGTTGTGGGCGATGGTCGGTTTCGAAGCTGCGTGCGCAGCATCACACAAAATTGACAATCCGCAAGTCAATGTACCTCGCGCGACTTTCCTTGGCGCATTGCTCGCTGGCATCCTCTATCTCATCGTTTGCTCAGGGATCACTTTGATGCTTCCTGCCGAAAAGGTCGCCGCATCCAATGCGCCATTTTCATTGTTTGTGTCGACCTTTTGGTCACCCGGTGCAGCGTCGTTCATCGGGCTTTTTGCCGCGATCAGCGCCATTGGTGCAGTCAATGGCTGGACCTTGGTGCAGGGCGAACTGCCGCTCGAAATGGCCCGGCGGCGGATGATGCCCGCTTGGTTTGGCAAGACGGCGGCGAATGGTGTCCCGATTAACGGGCTGTTGTCGGCGACGGTGCTCGGCAGCCTCTTGATTTTTGCCAATAGCGCGCAGTCGATGGGTGGGCTCTTCACCTTCATGGCGCTGCTGACGACGTCGGTAACTTTATGGCTCTACCTCGCCTGCGCCGCAGTTGCACTGAAGCGCCGCATCGCGATTCCGTTCGCCATCGCGGGACTGGTATTTGGCGTGTGGAGCCTATGGGGCGCGGGCTGGGAAGCAGGCGGACTGAGCATATTGCTAATGTTGGCCGGCTTCCCGTTTTATTGGTGGGCGCGGCGCAGTCTTCCAAAAAGCGAGGCATCCGCAAGCACTTCCTGAGCGCAATTATGCCCGGGTGCGCCGGTGACACCGCCGCCGGGATGCGCGCCTGCACCGCACATATAAAGCCCTTTGAGCGGCCCACGATAGGCCCCGTGGCCGAGCACAGGCCGGGCGCTCCACAATTGGTCGAGGCTCATATTGCCGTGCATGATGTCGCCGCCCGCGAGGCCGAATTTGCGTTCGAGGCCGAGCGGTGAAAGAACTTGTCGCCCAAGGATCGAGGCGCGGAAGCCGGGAGCGTGGGCTTCGACTGTGTCGATGATGCAATCGGCGGCTTTGCCTTCGTCCGCGTCCCAGTCATGCGCGGGCGCGAATTGCTGGCAAAAGAGCGACGCGACATGTTGACCGTGCGGCGCAAGGCTGTCGTCCACCGTCGATGGTATAAGCATCTCGACGATGGGCTTTTTCGACCAGCCATAGCGTTTTGCATCAAGAAACGCCTCGTCCATATAATCGAGCGTTGGCGCAATGATGATCCCCGACTGGTGATGCTCGCCGGGTTCGGGCAGGCACGTGAAGCGCGGCAGTTCGGACAATGCAACATTCATCCGGAACGTGCCGCTTCCCGCCTTGAAGCCTTTAACGCGGCGTCTGAATTCGGGTTTCAGGTCAGCGTCGTTGAACATGCGTTCGTACAGGATTTTCGGACCGACATTGGCAATGACGCGATCTGCGACAATTTCCTCGTCACTTTCAAGTCGCACGCCTACCGTTTTGTCGCCATCGACAAGCACGCGTGAAACGGGAGCCTCAAGGCTAATCTCGACGCCGAGATCGCGGCAGACCTTGGCCATGATTTGCGTAATCGCGCCCATGCCGCCGATGCTGTGGCCCCATGCGCCTTTCTTGCCGTTGACCTCGCCAAAGACATGGTGGAGCAGGACATAAGCGCTGCCCGGCGTGTCGGGGCTAGCATAGTTGCCGACGACGGCATCGAACCCGAACGCGGCCTTGACTGCCTCGCTTTCGAACCAGCTGTCCAAGAACGTGCGCGCCGACTTGGTGAACAAGTCAAGCACATCGCGTTGCTGGCTGATGTTCAGCTTCATCAGACCACGTCCCTGCCGGGCGCCGTCGATGAACGTCTTGAACCCGTCGCCGACGTTGGGCGGCGATTTCAGCGCCAAGTCACGCAAGACATCGGCCACGCCTTCGAGCATTTCGTAATATTCGGGCAGTACCCGGGCGTCATGTTCGGAGAAGCGCGCAAATTCCTTCTGCGTCCGTTCCAATCCGCCGCCGAGTTTGAGGTAACCGCCGTCTTCCTGCGGCAGGAAATTGGAAATCGGACGTTCGATCACGCGGTAGCCATGATCGGCCAACTTCATGTCGGCAATGACTTTTGGCTGCAGCAAACTGACGGTGTAGCTTGCCACTGAGTTGCGGAAGCCTGGGAAGAATTCCTCAGTCACCGCCGCGCCGCCGACGACATCGCGGCGCTCGACGATGCGGACTTTGAGGCCGGCGCGGGCCAGATAGAAGGCGCAAACAAGGCCGTTATGGCCAGCACCGATGATGAGCGCGTCATATTTCTTGGTCATTTATTACTCCAGCCCAAAGCGGGGCGATGTTCCTGGCGCGCCTCTGGGATGAGTTCGCGGATGCGGCGGCAAAAGCTTTTGAGGCAGACTTCCTTGTCGGATAGCGGCCCCATGGAGAAACTGCGCGATGCCATCCCCTGCTGAACGCGGGTGATGAGCACAGTGTCTTCGGCATTGACCTGCCGGTTAATCCGCCAGTTGAGGTAACGCGCCGCGCGCATTTCCCTGCGGTCATCAGGCAACGCGTAGCTGATCTCGCGAATGACGCAGCTTGTCGGGCCGGTGGGCAGCCATTGCATGAAATCGACCTGATCAGGATAGACGTCGAATGCAACCGACGGCCAGAGTTTGAAATAGAGCCAGTGCCTCTGGTTGGCATCGGGCAAGTGCGGTACGGGTGGAAGCAGGTTCTGATAAGCCCGTTCTGACCAGTTGGCGGACGGCCGTTCAGCCAGATCGCCCCACATCCGGTCAACGTGGCGGGAGGCCTCGATGCCATAACTTTTACCAAACAGGCGGGTGAGGCCCGGATGGGCAACCGGGATGTGCAGTCCGTCAGAATAATTGTCGCCAACATTCTTCCAGTTCACATCGCGCGGACGAAGGGTAACGCGGCCCAGTGGTTCGAGTTCTTCGAAATGGTAGGGCGCGATCTGCGCTTCATAAGGGGCCATCATGTCGGCGACCGATGGCCCGCCGCATTCTAATCGGACGAAAATAAAGCCACGCCAGATTTCCATTTCAACCGGCACCAGCCCGGCATTGTCCTTGTTTAGGTTGGGATAGCTGGCACTGTCGGGAACGCCGGTCAGGCGGCCGTCGAGATCATATGTCCACGCGTGATAGGGACACACCAGCTTCTTTGCGCAACCACTCGCACCATCGACGAGCCGCGAGCCGCGATGCCGGCAGACGTTGATGAACGCGCGGAGAAGATTGTCTTGGCTGCGCACGACGATTACGCTTTCGCCAATATAATCGAGGCTGTGCCAGTCACCCGGATTGGGGACGTCGGAGACGTGGCAGACGACTTGCCAACTGGAGCGAAATATCCGGTCGATTTCGACCCGAGCGAATTCGGGGTCGTCATAGGTCCAGGCTGGCAGGCTCCAGCCCTCCAGCGGATCGTTGTTCCCAATTTCCACTGCGCGAAGCGCCATGTTGATTCCTTTGTTGTACGAGTGTATAACAACGCCATGAACCATAGGCAAGCCTATACGCGTGAGAGCGCAGATACGCGGCGCGATGCGCTCATCGCGGCGTGTGCGCGGGTGTTGGCGCAGCACGGTGCGCAGGGCGCATCGGTGCGGGTCATCTGTACCGAGGCGGGGGTTTCGCCGGGGTTGCTCCGGCACTATTTCGACGGGATTGAGGCGCTGATTACCGATACCTATTGCGCCACCGGCGCGCGTGTGGCCGACGCGTTGCTCGCCGCAGTCGATGCCGAAACCGATCCACGTGCGCGTTTACTCGCGTTCATAACCGCCAGCTTTCGCGCGCCAATCGCCGATCCGGAACTGCTCGCAACCTGGCTCGCTTTCTGGAGCCTGTCGCGCACAAATCCGGCCATCGGCGCAATCCATGACGAAATTTATGCCGATAACCGCCGCGATATGGAACGGCTCATTGCTGCCTGTCCGGGCGCGCCAGCCGATCCGCGCCTCGCCGCGATAGCGCTGACCGCGCTGGTCGATGGCCTATGGCTCGAACTCAGTTTGGGTAATGCGCCTTTCACGCCCGAAGAGGCAGAGCAGCTGGCCGAAAAATGGCTCTGCGCATTACTTGCCGATCTCCATTGAAAAGATACTTTCGCGGGGAGTGGAGCGTGGCTATCCATTCGTGAATCAATAACGCTAGCAACATCGCCAACTGCATATGGCGCGAGCCGGGCGGGCTTGCGGCGGCTCGCAAAATTTGCGCATTCCTCGAAACGGAGAATATTCGGGTGACGATCGCGCCAATTTCGGACAAAATATTCGTTCTAGGTCTGGCCGTCGTCGAAGGCTCGATTCGGATCGATCCCGAAGCCGAATCGTTCCCCGGGGACTTGCTCCACGAGGCCGGGCATAACGCCGTCTGCGCGCCAGAATTACGGCGTTATTTATTGCGAAGTACCGTTATCGGTCTTGTTTTATCCGGAAGGATATAAGGGCGGGTCTGAATCATTAACCGAGAATTTAAGCTAGGGGCGGACCTTCGGGGTGCTCCTGCTGGCCTGGTGGGGCTTGACCACAGAGAAGGGGAGCGCGGGCAATGAACGGGCATTCCCATGATGGCGCGCTGGCTGCGCTCAGCTTTCATCGCCCGAACCACGACCACACTGGTATAGTTACAATTGCAACGGTAATGTTGCGGCATGACCGATGCTGACACAGATTCCAAACCGATGACCTACGCGCGCTATCTGGCGCTTGATACCTTGCTCGCCAGCCAGCACCCGCAGTCCGAACTCGACGACGAAATGCTGTTCATCATCATTCACCAGACCAAGGAATTGTGGCTGAAACAGATGATCCGCGAGCTGAAACTTGCGCAGTCGGACATCCGCAATGACGCTCTTATTCCAGCTTACAAGGCACTAGCAAGAGTTAGCCGGATTCAAGCGGTTATGACGCTAAGTTGGGATGTACTCTCGACCATGACGCCGTCCGATTATACCCGCTTCCGCCATGTGCTGGGACCGAGTTCGGGCTTTCAGTCGGACCAGTTTCGTACTGTTGAATTCATGCTGGGACTGAAGGATGCCAGTCACCTGAAATTTCAGAACGACCGGCCCGAAGCACGCGCCGCACTGGTCGATGCGCTCACGGGCCCGAGCATCTGGGACGATACTATCATTGCCTTGGCGCGGGCGGGCATCGACGTGCCTTTGAACCAACTGGACCGTGATTGGGCGCAGCCACATGTGTTTTCGCAAGAGGTCGAGGCGGGGTTTTTGCAAGTTTATCGCGACACCGAACGCTATTGGGAATTGTATCAGCTCGCCGAGAAGCTCGTCGACCTCGACGACGCGATGGCGACGTGGCGGCATAAACATGTGATCACCGTTGAACGGATTATCGGGGGCAAACGTGGCACTGGCGGGACGGCGGGCGTAAGTTATCTGAGCAGCACTTTGACAAAACGGGCATTCCCCGAATTATGGTCGCTGCGTACGCAATTGTAATATCGCTGCAACAGCGAATGCCTAACGCATTGCTAAATCGAAATCAAAGGGGACGAAGATGTCATTCATAATCAATCGCCGCGCACTTATGGCCACCGCAGGTTTCGGGATAGGCGGACTGATGCTGCCGGGCGGTGCCGCAATGGCGCAGGCGTTGCTCGGTTTGACCGGCTTCACACATAATGTCGCGAGCGGTGAGCCGAGCCAGGATTCGGTGCTGCTTTGGACTCGCTATGTCAGTGCCACCGGCGCTCCATCGAAAGTGCGTGTCGAGATTTCCGAAACTCAGGATTTCGCTAAAATCGCAGGCGGCGGACAGATGACAACCGGCCCGTGGCGCGACCATACGGTAAAGATCACCGTCGACGGTCTGGCGCCAGGCAGATGGCACTGGTTCCGCTTTATCGGCCCCGATGGTAGCATGTCGCCGGTTGGCCGCACCAGGACATTGCCAGCGGGCAAGGTCGCCAAGTTCAACATCGCGATCTTCTCCTGCTCGAACCTGGGCTTTGGCGAATTCAACGCATATGGCCACGGCGCGATGCGCGACGATGTCGACCTCGTTCTTCACATGGGGGACTATATCTATGAATATGCTCGCGGCGGCTATGATGGCGGCGCCGAGTTTGCCAAACGGATATTCCCGAACGACGAAATACTGACGCTTGCCGATTACAGGCTGCGTCACGCGAGCTACCGCTCGGACAAGCAGTTACAAGCGATCCACGCCAACTTCCCGGTCATCCCCAACACCGATGACCATGAAGGCACCAACGACATGTGGGAAGGTGGCGCACAGAACCACCAGCCGGACGAGGGCGACTGGACCAACCGAAAAAATGCCGCGATGCAGGTGTGGCGCGAATGGCTACCCGTTGGCGAGACGCCTTGGAAGTCCTACGAAATCGGCGATCTGGCGACTTATTACCGAACCGATACGCGCGCCGTTGCCCGGTCAAAGCCTTATGCAACGGCGGACTTCATGCGCAGCGCCGATCCGGCAAAGGCGCTGACCGAATTCCGCGATGGCGCATGGCGTGATGCTGCCATGACCATGCTCGGCAGCGAGCAGGAAAGCTGGCTTAGCAAGACGATGATGAAAGACGCAGGCGTGTGGACTGTCGTCGGTTCGGGCACCAATATGGGCTTCAGTTCGACTCCGCAGGATGCGCTTGACTGGTTCCCCAAGGATGCATCCGAGCGTGCCAAAAATTATGCACGACAGGGCATAGCCGCTTCAAAAGCGGGGCTTCCCTATAATCTCGACAACTGGGGTGGTTATCCTGCCGCTCGTTCGCGGCTGTTGGCGGCGGCGCAGCGGGCAGGGGCCAATCTGGTCGTCGTAACCGGAGATAGCCATAATGGCTGGGCATTCGATCTGCCTGAAGGCGGCAAACCGGCGGGTGTCGAATTCGGCGGACACAGCGTCACCTCGCCCGGTTTCGAAAGCGCTACGCAAGGCGTCGATCCGATGATGGTTGCTGGCAAACTCGCCGCCGACCCCAAAGGCGAGCTGCGCTGGGCGGATACATCGAACCGCGGCTATATGCACCTTTCGCTCACCCCGCAGGCTGCGACCAATGAATGGGTGTTCATGGATACCGTGAAATCTGTGTCGATGGGCACAAAGAAGAGCCACAAGATGCGGGTGCGCGCTGGCCGGAACGTACTGGAGATGGCGTAAATTTAATTGTCCAGTTAAACCCGCTTGATTTCTTTCTCTGCCTCGCGTCATAGAGCACGGAGGACAAGAGGAGAGAATGATGCAACTGGCGGGGCTTGGCTATAGCGAGGAGCAGATCGAACTGCTTGATGTTGCGACGACATTCTGTCGTGACAAGTCGCCGATCGACAAGGTCCGCAAGCTGATGGAAAGCGAAACCGGCTATGACGCTGCTGTATGGGCAGAGATTGCCGGACTTGGCTGGACGGCAGTTGCCATTCCCGAAGCACATGGCGGCGTCGGGCTTTCGATGTCTGAAGTCGTGCCGCTGGTCGAGCAGATGGGCCGCAACCTGCTGGCATCACCCTTTGTCGCGACTACATTGGCGGCGCAGACGCTGATTTCGGGCGGCACTGAAGTGCAGCAGGCCGAATGGTTGCCCGGGCTTGCCGAAGGCGCAATTGGTACGCTTGCGCTTGCCGAAGCACATGGCGACTGGGACCTGACCAACATTACCGCCACCGTGCGCGCTGATGGCAATCGGCTGCTTCTGTCGGGTGAGAAGCTGTTCGTCCTGTGGGCCGAAAGCGCCGAGATAGTAATTGCATCGGTCACACTCGACGGCAAAGGAGCGTTGGTGTTGCTCACCGCCGAAGAAATCGCAGGCCGCCTCCGCCGCGAATCTATCATTGACGAAACCAAACGCAGTTTCGCACTCAATCTGGACGGGCTGTCGGTTGCCAGAACGGCGCTGCTTGATACGGCAAAAGCCACCGCCACACTCGCGCACATCGACGTCTCGGCCGCGTTGCTTCAAAGCGCAGAAATGTGCGGCGGGACTCAAAGCGTAGTTGATTACACGCTTGATTATCTGCGCACGCGCAAACAGTTCGGCAAGATCATCGGTGAATATCAGGCGCTTAAGCACCCGATTGTCGATGCTTATGTCGATTATGAAAAGGCACGGTCACATCTGTACAGCGCCGCTGACAGCTTCGGTGATCAGGGCCTCGGCGAAATAGCGGTTCGTATGGCGAAGGCTGCTGCCGACGGTGTCTACAGCTATGCTTCTGACCGAGCGATCCAGTTTCACGGCGGATTCGGCTTCACGCATGACTGCGATGCTGGCCTGCACCGACGCGCCGCCATATTCCACGCCTCGCAATTTGGTGACGCGGCTTGGCAGCGCGCAAAGCTGAGCGATCTGCTGCTCGGCTGATGCCTTAGATTCGGATCAGGTGATCGAACGCGGACAACGCCGCCTTCGTCCCTTCGCCGGTCGCAACGATAATCTGCTTATAGGGGACGGTTGTCACGTCGCCCGCAGCAAACACGCCGGGAATGTTGGTTGCGCCGTGGCTGTCTATTTCGATTTCGCCATGGCGTGACAGCGTCAAAGGACCCTTCAGCCATTCGGTGTTTGGAACAAGACCGATCTGGACAAAGATACCGTCCAAATCGACATGGTGAAGTTCGTCGCTCTCGCGGTTCTTGTACGTCAGGCCAACGACCTTTTCGCCGTCGCCGCGCACTTCGGTAGTCTGCGCCGAAGTGATGATATCGACATTGGGAAGGCTCTTGAGCTTGGTCTGTAACACCGCGTCGGCGCGAAGAGTCGAGTCATATTCGATCAACGTCACATGCGCGACGATACCTGCCAGATCGATTGCAGCTTCGACTCCTGAATTGCCGCCGCCGATAACGGCAGTGCGCTTGCCCTTATACAGGGGGCCATCGCAGTGGGGACAATACGCCACGCCCTTGTTGCGATAGGTTTCTTCGCCCGGGACGCCAATCTGGCGCCAGCGAGCGCCGGTTGAGAGAATGACCGTTTTCGCTTTCAGGCTCGCTCCACTCGCAAGCTTGATTTCGTGCAGGCCACTGCCATTGGCAGGCACCAGTTCGCTTGCAACCTGAAGGTTCATGATGTCGACGTCATAGTCGCGAACATGTTGTTCCAGTTGCGCTGCAAGCTTCGGACCTTCGGTGTGCGAGACCGAAATGAAGTTTTCGATGCCCATCGTATCAAGCACCTGGCCGCCAAAACGTTCGGCGACGACACCGGTGCGGATGCCTTTGCGCGCGGCGTAAATCGCTGCCGCCGCGCCAGCAGGCCCACCGCCAACTACGAGCACGTCGAACGGCTCTTTGGCAGCAATTTTTTCAGCTGCACGCGCGACAGTGCCTGTATCAAGCTTTGCCATGATCTGCGCCAGATCCATGCGGCCTTGTCCAAAGGGCTCGCCGTTCAGATATACAGCGGGAACAGCCATGACTTTGCGGGTTTCAACTTCCTCGCGGAACAATGCGCCATCGATGGCGACATGACTGACATTCGGGTTGAGCGCCGCCATGATGTTGAATGCCTGCACGACGTCGGGGCAATTCTGGCACGAAAGCGAGAAAAATGTTTCGAAATGGAAGCTGCCTTCGAGCGCCTTGACTGAATCGAGCAACTCGGCCTCTTCTTTCGGCGGATGGCCGCCCATATGGAGCAGCGCAAGTACCAGGGACGTAAATTCATGCCCCATCGGAAGACCAGCGAAATGCGTTTCTGCGGTGCCGTCGGCGCGGCGCACGGCAAAGGATGGCACGCGCGGTGCAGTTCCATCAAAACGCGCAGTCACTAGGTCCGACTGTTCTGCGACCAGCTCGACCATCGCGCGCATCTCTGCGGACTTCGCGCTGTCGTCCAGCGTCGCCACCAGTTCAACCGGCGTGCGCACATTGGTCAAATAGGACTTCAACTGAGTCGTGGTTGTAGCATCAAACATGGAATATCTTTTCAAAGCGAGTTGGCGGTGACCGCATGTTTGCAGCTGACCTATCGGTTATATTGTGGTGATAAACAGGGCCGCGCGGCAAACGGCGCGGCCCTGTAGAGATTGGCTATTTAGATCTTGCCGACAAGGTCGATCGAAGGTGCGAGCGTCTCGCTGCCTTCTTCCCACTTCGCAGGGCAGACTTGACCGGGATGTTCGCGCACATAGATCGCAGCCTTAATCTTGCGAACCATTTCGACCGCGTTGCGGCCAACGCCCTCGCAGGTGATTTCCATGACCTGGATTACGCCGTCGGGATCGACGACGAAGGTGGCACGGTCGGCAAGGCCTTGGCCTTCGCGCAGCACGCCGAAATTGTTGCTGATCACATGGTTCTGGTCGCCGAGCATATGGAAGTTGATCTTGCCGATCGCGGGCGAGCTGTCATGCCATGACTTGTGGCTGAAATGCGTGTCGGTCGACACGGCAAATACTTCGACGCCCATGCCCTGAAGGTCAGGATACTGATCAGCAAGGTCTTCGAGCTCGGTCGGGCACACAAAGGTCCAGTCGGCTGGATAGAAGAAGAACACGGCCCATTTGCCATGCACGTCGGCTTCGGACACTTCTACAAATTTTCCAGCTTTGTAAGACTGCGTAACAAACGGCTTCAAATTGGAACCAATGATTCCCATAGCATTTCCCTTTTAGATTTTATGGAGAGGATGTTGAGCGCGCCCTCAAGCGGATTGGGCCAGCGCAGTCCAGCTATGGTTTCTGCAAACAGTCATCGCTTTAATAAATCAATGTTGCAGTGATTGATTATTTCGCAAATAAGTCAAAACTCAGATCAACGGAATATCATGCTGCTATCAGTACACCCTGATAGGCCGGATCCTGAAATGCCTGTCCTGCACCCATGGCAACACAGATAAGCGCATTTTCGGCAATTTTAACAGGAAGCCCGGTTGCCTCGGCTATAGCTTTATCGATTTGCCCGAGCAAGGCCCCGCCGCCAGTGATCGTAATGCCTTCATCGATAATATCCGCCGACAATTCAGGCGGGGTCTGTTCCAACGCCGTCATCACCGCGCTCACGATCTGCGCTACGGGTTCGGCCAATGCTTCGGCAATATCGGCTTCAGAAATTTTAATTTCCGCAGGCCGCCCGTTGACAAGATCGCGGCCTTTGACACTGATGATCGTCCCGGTGCCGTCCGGCGGAACTGCGCTGCCGATTGACATTTTGACGCGCTCTGCGGTCATTTCGCCAATCATCAAATTATGTTTGCGCCGGATATAGGAGGTAATGGCATCGTCCATCTTGTCGCCACCGATCCGCACCGAGTTGCTGTAAGCAATGCCGCTTAACGATAGCACCGCGACTTCGGTTGTTCCGCCGCCAATGTCGACCACCATGGCACCAATCGGCTTTGTAACGGGCATACCGGCTCCGATAGCGGCAGCAAGCGGCTCTTCGATTAACTGGACTTGTGCTGCCCCGGCATTGGACGCCGCGTCGCCGATCGCGCGGCGTTCGACCATTGTCGAACTCGATGGAACGCAAATGACGACATTGTAACGGCGGGGCAGGCGCGTGTGCCCACCAAGCGCCTTGTCGATGAAATGCTTGATCATCTGCTCAGCAACCTCGATGTCGGCGATGACGCCATCGCGTAACGGCCGGATCGTCTGGATATTGTCCGGCGTTTTGCCCATCATCAGTTTCGCTTCGTTGCCGACGACTTTTACCCGCCTGATCCCATCGCGAGTTTCCATCGCCACGACAGACGGCTCGTTGAGTACGATGCCTTTGTCGCGCACGTAAACGACGGTATTTACCGTCCCGAGGTCGATCGCCATATCGTGGGCATCAGAAGAAAATATGCGGAAAATTTTCATTTAGTTGGGAAGCACCTTCAGGAATGATGAAAACAAGGTCGGGTCGTTTGATTGCATCTTGAACTGCTACCGATCCCTGCAAGCGGATCGGTAAAATCGGCCCCGACTTCCGGTTGTCATGGCGTATGTGACCCGAAAATGAACGGCGGATTTTATTTGCCAGATTTCAGTAAAATAAAATTCAGACGCGGCCGCCTTAGCCTAGGAGGTGATTTTAGCTAATATCTAATATTAGAAAAACCATAACTACGCTTTGATGACGCAATCCGATTGCCGCACAACGGCTTCGTCTGACATAGCAGACGGCTATGGCTATTATCTGAAACTCCACGCCGATGACTTGTCCGACCCAGCGATTTCGATGTTTCGAAGCTGGTTGATCAGCCGGTTTGGGGCATTGCGACAAGAGCCGAGTCAGCGCGCGCTAGGCTGATCAGGCGAAGGCCGGATTTATCCGCAATATCGATTGCCAAATCGGTTGCCGCAGAAATGGTGATGAGCATCGGACAGTTGGCGAGAATGGCCTTTTGGACCAACTCAAGGCTGCAGCGTGCGGTCAATAAGATGAAGCCTGTGGAGATATTCATTCCGGCCCTGGCCAGCGCCCCAATCAATTTGTCGAGTGCATTGTGCCGACCAACGTCTTCGCGCGTCATAAGGATAGCGCCATCGGGCGCGCAAAACGCTGCTGCATGCGCGGAACCTGTTGAGGCGTTCAAGGTCTGATGGGCTCGCAATGCTGATAATGCGGTAAAAACTGCATCATCAGCTACTTCAATCTGCGAGGTCACACGCGGCAAGGGGCGCATGACTTCTTCGAGATTGTCCATGCCGCATAAGCCGCAACTGCTTTCGGAGACACGTTGGCGCGCGCGGGCGATAACTTTTTCTGCATTTTCCTGCGGCAATTGGATGCGCAATATCCAGCCTAAATCAGCCTGGTGCATGTCGATTGCCAAAATTTCGTCAGCGAGGGCAATCAGCCTTTCCGATAGGCTGAAGCCCACGGCGTAGTCATCAATGTCGGTGGGTGTCGCCATCATCACTGCATAGCCAATGCCATTATATTCAATCGCGACGGGTTCTTCTAATATGACCGCCCGCTCTATGACTTCGTTCGTGCCGCCACCTGGCCTAAGTACCGAAAACCGGAAAGGCTTGGAGCTCTCTTCAGGCAGCATTTTGGCTCTTCGCCAACTTGCGAATGGCGGCAGCGGCAACTGGAGACAGGCCCTCGGTCCCATGCGCAAATATCAGCTGCTTCATCCTAGGGTCCCAGAACTGCTGAATATGATCGGCCACCGCAGCAACAGGCGTACCATCGGTCGCAAGATTGGTCGCAATCTGGTTAGCCATATAAACGAGGCGTTCAACGCTGTTCATCCGGCGGGAATGTCCGTCGATATTCGGCGCGCGCGTGTCGATAGCGCTTCATATTCTTCCTGCCAATCGGTTGGACCATTGGACGCACTAATCTGAACAGCAGTGACTTTATATTCGGGGCAGTTCGTCGCCCAGTCGCTATAGTCAGTCGTGACCACATTGGCTTGCGTTACCGCATGGTGGAAGGTCGTGTAGACGATCCCGGGCGCTACGCGGTCGGTTACGGTCGCGCGCAAAGTTGTCTCGCCCGCACGGCTAGCCAAATTCACCCAGTCGCCTGATTTTATGCCGCGATCCTCGGCATCGATCGGATGGATTTCAAGCAGGTCTTCAGGATGCCAAACGACATTTTCGGTCCGCCGTGTTTGTGCGCCGACATTATAGTGCGACAATATTCGGCCGGTCGTCAGCAACAATGGGAAGCGCGGACCTGTCTTTTCGTCAGTGGGTACGTAGTCCGTCACAACGAACTTGCCCTTGCCCCGGACGAAGCCGTCGACATGCATGATCGGTGATCCATTGGGTGCTTCCGCATTTACTGGCCACTGCAGCGACCCTGCTTCGTCCAACCGGTCAAAGGACACGCCAGCAAAGGTTGGTGTCAGCCGCGCGATTTCATCCATAATTTCGGACGGGTGGCTATAATTCCAGTCTAGCCCCATCGCTTGGGCTAACGCTTGCGTTACTTCCCAATCTTCAAGTCCGTTCATCGGCGTCATCACCTTGCGCACCGGCTGAATGCGACGCTCGGCATTGGTGAATGTGCCGTTTTTCTCCAGAAAGGTCGATCCGGGCAAGAAGATATGCGCGTAGTTTGCGGTTTCGTTGAGGAAAAGATCATGGACGATGACACATTCCATTGCAGCGAGCCCTGCAGAGACATGCGCCGTGTTGGGGTCGGACTGAAGTATGTCTTCGCCTTGGCAGTATAGCGCCTTGAACACACCATCGACCGCGGCATCGAGCATATTGGGAATGCGCAAGCCCGGTTCGGGATCGAGAGATACGCCCCAATCGTCCTCGAACAATCGCCGCGCGTCGTCATCCGAGACGTGCCGGTAACCGGAGAGCTCATGCGGAAAGCTGCCCATATCGCACGCGCCCTGGACGTTGTTCTGGCCACGCAACGGATTCACGCCAACACCGCGCCGCCCGATATTGCCAGTCGCCATTGCCAGATTGGCGATCGCCATGACGGTTGAACTGCCTTGAGAATGCTCGGTGACGCCGAGGCCGTAATAAATCGCTCCATTGCCGCCGGTTGCGTAGAGCCGGGCTGCTGCGCGTAATTCCTCCGGATCGACAAGCGTTACCGGCTGCAAATTTTCGGGACTGTTTCGGGCTTGCGAGACAAATTCGGCCCAGTGGCTATATTCATCCCAATCGCAGCGTTCGTTGATAAATTTCTCGTCAGCCAAGCCCTCGGTCACGATCACATGCGCCATCGCAGTCAACACGGCGACATTGGTTCCTGGGCGAAGCGGAAGATGATGCTGCGCCTCAATATGCGGCGAACGAACGATATCGGTGCGGCGTGGGTCAATGACGATTAGCTTTGCCCCCGGACGTCTGTCCTGACCACGCAAGCGCCGTTTCATCCGGCTGGCAAATACCGGGTGTGCGTCGGTCGGGTTCGCTCCGATAATCAGGATGACATCACTGTCCTCGACGCTGTCGAAATCCTGCGTTCCCGCGCTCGTGCCAAAGGTGGTTTTCAAACCATATCCGGTCGGCGAATGACACACCCGCGCGCAGGTATCGACATTGTTATTCCCAAAGCCAGCACGCACCAGTTTCTGAACGAGGAAGGTTTCCTCGTTGGTGCAGCGGCTTGAGGTTATGCCCCCAAGCGCATGGCTGCCATATTTCTCGCTAATCCGTTTCAGTTCGGATGCCGTATAGGCAAAGGCTTCGTCCCATTCGACTTCACGCCACGGGTCACTGATAGATTTGCGTATCATGGGATTGAGAATGCGCTCCTGATGCTGCGCATAGCCCCAAGCAAAGCGGCCCTTGACGCAGCTATGCCCGCGATTGGCCTTGCCGTCCTTATAGGGAACCATCCGCACCAATTGCTCGCCGCGCATCTCGGCGCGGAAGGTGCAGCCGACACCGCAATAAGCGCAGGTGGTAACGACACTACGCTCGGGTGTACCCACTTCAACGACCTTTTTCTCAACAAGCGTTGCCGTCGGGCAGGCCTGCACACAGGCGCCGCATGACACACACTCCGAGCCGAGGAAATTATCGCTGGCGAGCCCAGCGGATATTTTGGAGTCCCAGCCTCTGCCTTCCATTGTCAGCGCGAAGGTGCCCTGTACTTCGTCGCAGGCGCGGATGCAGCGCGAGCAAGCAATGCACTTGCTTGGATCGAAATCGAAATAGGGGTTGGAGTGATCCTTGTCCTGCCCCAGATGCGTCGCCTGCACATCATACCGGACATCGCGCAAACCAACGGCGCCTGCCTGATCCTGCAATTCGCAATCGCCATTGGCGGCGCAAGTCAGGCAATCAAGCGGATGGTCGGAGATGTAGAGCTCCATCACGCCTTTGCGCAATTTCGCCAGATGCGGGGTCTGGGTACGCACGACCATGCCGGGTTCAACGGGAGTGGTGCAGCTTGCGGGAGTGCCCCTGCGACCATCGATTTCCACGAGGCACAATCGGCATGAGCCAAAGCTTTTGACGTTGTCGGTGGCGCATAATTTGGGGATCGAAGTTCCCTGTTCTGCAGCAGCACGCACGACGCTTGATCCTGCGGGCACAGTGACTGTGCGGCCGTCAATGGTCAGCGTGACCGCTTCCTCCGACCGGCTTTCCGGCGTCCCGAAATCCTTTTGCGGCTGATACGTCATGCTTTCACCTTAAACCAAAAGTCGAATTTTGAGCAGCAAAATGCGCCACATCCGAGGGCGTATTCAAATTTTGAAAAACAACCGGGCAATTGATCGGATGTGCGTCAATCGCTGCGATCCAGTTCCGCATCGATAGATTA
>LNFM01001041.1_pt1 | contig 64931 bp, 64 predicted proteins | sample 596031 | NCBI WGS metagenome assembly LNFM01 (sample SAMN04254537, study PRJNA301005) | activated carbon metagenome | isolation source: dual media filters at the Ann Arbor, Michigan drinking water treatment plant | place: USA: Ann Arbor
AGAATACCATTCGAGTGGATTATTGGTCTGTCAGACGACAGCAAATTATGTGGGTCACCTGCAAAGGTGCGGACCTTCCACTCCATTTCAAATATTACCGTACGCAGTTTTTCATTCTGGATCATATTGGTAAAATTTCGGAACATTTCTCTCTCAATGTATCTCCGATTTTTTGGTTTGTTTAGGATCTCCTCGATCGTTTCAGGATCTTTACTTGTTCTTGCAGCATAATAAGCGCTCCTGTCCCCGTCTGATACGTCCCGAAAATAGCTACGAAGCGCCGCAATATCCTCTGGCATTCGCAGGAGGAGCGACACGAGAAATGTAGTCCAGGCTGCTTTGAGCCTTTCGGATAGCTTGTTGCCACTCTCCATTGCGGCAAGTGCCTCAGCCGCTGCACTGTCAATTGGACTGAAAAAGCGCTGTTCAACAGCCTGCCTTATATCCTCAGGAAATCCTTCAAGGGCATATAGCTGATCGGCCCATCCCGTACCTTCTGGGTGTTTACGAAGAGCCTTTATCTGGTTGCCGAATGGTCGAGAAAACACACTAAGCTGACAATCCGATCTCGTGCACCAACGCCGCGTGTAAAACGCCGGAATATAGTGATGCTTCCTCGGCTGGTTAACGACCGCGGCGCGCGACGTGCTCATTGTGATGTGCTTCTGATAACATTCGCTGCGGAATATTGTTGGGCCTGATGCGATGCGCAAGGGTTTGTTGGGGCGCTCGCTTCTCTGGCAGCGACATTGCGCGGCAGCGATTTACCACTTCACGGTATCCAGAAGGCCAAGTGGTCGCCAAGAAGATCGGCCAGACGTCGTCGAAGCGGCGGCTCGACTGGCTAAGTCAGAAAATGCCGAGGCCCTTCAGCCATCCAATAGCATCAGGTATGCGGGAGAGGCCGGCTTTCACGGCCTCTTGGGTCGCGACCTTCAAAGCCTCGGCGGTCATGGTCTCAAGCCTTTTCTTGAGCGCGGACTTCTCCTCTGCGGGAAGATCAGTCATATCAATTCGCTCAGCGATAAGTTCCTTGATCGTGTCGCCGTGAAGTCGGACCGTCACAACACTCAGGATCGCACCGAGGCCGCCATCGTCGGCCAGGAAATCTAGCCCCTTGGCGGTGATCTTGGCCTCGGCGACGGACGCTGCGCCAGCGACTGGGCGAAACCAGGTCACTTCAACCAGAGAGTATTCCGCCAGATATGCGACACAGGCGCTCATTTCTCCCTTATCAATCGACACGGGGTAACGATCGATCCGCGCCTGCTTTGGGTAGCTCTCACTCAGCCATTCGAGGACATCTCTTTGCAGCTTGCGATCTGGCTTCCCCATTGGTCTCTCCCTGTCCGCGAACATTGCCTCACCGGACAGCCGTCGGAAAGGCGGCACCAACAGAACCGGGGCCGCGAGGCCTCCCGTACTCATTCCTGTGGCAATGGACATATGGCGGAGAGGGTGAGATTCGAACTCACGGTGGGCTTGCACCCACGGCGGTTTTCAAGACCGCTGCCTTAAACCACTCGGCCACCTCTCCGGGGCGTCGCCGCCGGTCCCGTTGTCTAGGGCGAGCGGGGCCGCGACGTCAACGTAGGGGTGCCAGACCAGAGCCCGGGGTGCGGCCGGCGCCGCCCTCCCCGCCGGCCCGGCACAAAAAACCCCGCCGCCCGGGTGGGCGACGGGGCTGGTCCGATGGGGGTCAGCCGATCAGAAGCGGCAGACGCGCTCGCCCCAGCGGTTGATCCAGCAGCGGCGCACCGGACGGAACGGGCGCGGGCCGTAGAAGCCGTAGGGACGGTACGGGCGATAGGGGCGATAGGGACGGTAGTAGCGGCGGCGCGGGCCGTAGCCGTAGCCCCACTGCATTTCCAGCGGCGCGCCGGCGGCAGGTGCAGCGGCAGCGGGAGCGGCGGGGGCCGCAGAAGCGGCGGTCGTGCCGAGAGCGCCGACGGCGACCGCGCCGCCAGCGAGCGTGAGGAAGAACGAACGACGATCCATGTGATACCTCCTTGGGACTTCACTGCGGCGATGCTGCCCCGGCCCAGTTGAACGGACAATGAACCGGCCGGGTGGCATTTGGTTCATTCGGTTCATGGGGCGCCGACCGATCGGCCCCGACGTCGCGTCTTGCTTGTCGCGACCCGCGGTTTCGCCTATTGGCGGGCCTTGTTCCCGCGACGAGCGCCGATGACCGACACCGCCACCCTCCCCCCGCCCACCGACCGGGCCGCACCGAAGATCTCCTTCGTCTCGCTCGGCTGCCCCAAGGCGCTGGTCGATTCGGAGCGCATCATCACGCGCCTGCGCGCCGAGGGTTATGAGCTGTCGCGCAGCCACCAGGGCGCCGATCTCGTGCTGGTCAACACCTGCGGCTTCCTCGATTCGGCCAAGGCCGAGAGCCTCGCGGCCATCGGCGACGCGCTGAAGGAGAACGGCCGCGTCATCGTCACGGGCTGCATGGGCGCCGAGCCCGAGCAGATCCGGGCGGCCCACCCGTCCGTGCTCGCCATCACCGGCCCGCAGCAATACGAGAGCGTGCTGGCCGCCGTGCACGAGGCCGCCCCGCCGAAGCACGACCCCTTCCTCGATCTGGTGCCGCCGCAGGGCATCAAGCTGACCCCGCGCCACTACGCCTATCTGAAGATTTCCGAGGGCTGCAATAACCGCTGCACCTTCTGCATCATCCCCAAGCTGCGCGGCGACCTCGTTTCGCGGCCGCTGGGCGAGGTGATGCGCGAGGCGGAGAAACTGGTCGCCGCAGGCGTGAAGGAGCTTCTCGTCGTCAGCCAGGACACGTCGGCCTATGGCATCGACGTGAAATATGCCGAGAGCCAGTGGCGCGACCGCACCTGGCGCACGAAGTTCCTCGACCTGTCGCAGGCGCTCGGCGAGCTCGGGGTGTGGGTGCGGATGCAGTACGTCTACCCCTATCCGCACGTGGACGAGGTCATCCCGCTGATGGCCGAGGGCAAGATCCTCCCCTACATCGACATTCCCTTCCAGCACGCCCACCCCGACGTGCTGCGCCGCATGAAGCGCCCGGCACACCAGGAGAAGACCGTCGAGCGCATCCGCCGCTGGCGCGAGATCTGCCCGGACCTCACCATCCGCTCCACCTTCATCGTCGGCTTTCCCGGCGAGACGGACGAGGAGTTCGACTTCCTGCTCGACTGGCTGGACGAGGTCGGCCTCGACCGGGTCGGCTGCTTCAAGTACGAGCCGGTGGCGGGTGCCACCTCCAACGCCCTCGAGGGTCAGGTGCCGCCCGAGGTCATGGAGCGGCGCTGGCACCGCTTCATGAAGAAGCAGGCGGAGATCTCCGCCCGCCGGCTGAAGCGCAAGGTCGGCACGCGCCAGCAGGTGCTGATCGACGAGGTGGGGCCGACCGTGGTGAAGGCCCGTTCCAAGGGCGACGCGCCGGAAATCGACGGCTCCGTGTTCATCCATACGAAGCGCAAGCTCTCCGTCGGCGAACTCGTCACGGTGAAGATCGACCGCGCCGGCGACTACGACCTGTTCGCGAGCTTGTGATCGCGCGCCGTGACGCGGTGATTGCCAAGGATTAACCGTTTTCGGGCCACGATCCCTCCGCAGGTGGCGTGAAGGCGTGGGTGCCGACGAGCCCGGGTGGTGCAGTGCGGCAACAGTGACGCCGTGTTTCTCCCGGCCTCACGGTTTCGTCATGTTTGACGCCCACCGCCGGTGTTACGAGCCGCCCCCTGTTCACGAAGACGTCGCGTCAACAATTCCTCCGCGGGGCGGGGAACCTTGTTCGCGGCGTCAGGTTCTGAGGCTTATGATGACGATCGATCGACGATTCCTTGTACTTGGCGCCCCGTTCATCCTCGGCGCATGCACCACCCGGCGCGAGGAGCTGGTGATCGAGACGCCCCGTTTCGATCCCTATTACGTCGCCATGTACGGCGAGGTTCAGGGTGAGCCCCATCCGGTTCCGGCCATCGACCTGAGCCAGGTGAACGAGCGCTTCTGGCGCCGCGAGGTCGCCTATCGCGGCCGCGAGAACCCCGGCACGATCGTCGTCGACCCCTCCGCCCGCTACGCCTATCTCGTCATGGAGAACGGGCGCGCCATGCGCTACGGCGTCGGCGTCGGCAAGGAAGAAGGCTTCAACCTCACGGGCATCGCCTCCATCGGGCGCAAGGCCGCCTGGCCGCGCTGGACGCCGACCCAGGACATGATCCGCCGCGAGCCCGAGCGCTACGGCCCCGTCGCCGGCGGCCTGCCCGGCGGACCCGAGAACCCGCTCGGTCCCCGCGCCCTCTACCTCTATCGCGGCAATCGCGACACGCTCTATCGCCTGCACGGCACCACCGAGCCCTGGACGATCGGCACGCAGGTGTCGTCGGGCTGCATCCGCTTCCTGAACCAGGACATCATCGACCTCTACGGCCGCGTGCCCGTGGGCGCGACGGCCATCGTCCTGCCGTCGGGAGAAAGCGTCACGAGCTGACGCGACCCCGCGAACCATCCATTGATCGAAGGCCGGCCTCGCGCCGGCCTTTTTGTCTGTGCGGGTGAACCTGCCCTCCCCTGATTGCTCGTCCAGGCCCGGCCCCCTCCAGCGGACGCCCACCGCTGATCGACCCATGTCGAATGGTGATAGGAAAACAATCTGCGTGGACTGCGGTCCTATTCACGATGCTGATGAATGGGCGCCGGGTCGGCTCCCGGACGCGAAGCTCGCGAAATCGCCGTCAGAGGAGGACCTAGCGAGCCATTCCGGCGAGGGCGCGGACCGAGGGGCCGGCGACGCCGCCGAAGCCGTGGCCGCCCGCGACGATCTCGACCCGTGCCGTGCGGCCGGCCGCGCGGGCGCGCTCTACATAGGCCTCGGCGAGAGCCGGCCGCGTGTTGTCGTCGGACGCGCCCGTGACCGCGACGATGGCGGTCGAGGCCGGCACGCCGCCGACATAGTCGACGGGGGACAGGGACGAGAAGGCGCGCCTGCCGCCCCGCGACGCGCGCCAGGCCGGCACGTCGCAGGGACAGGACACCAGGACGACGCCGTCGAGGAGGCCGCCGGAATTGCCCGCGAGGACACCGAGGGCCCCCGCCCCGGCGGAGTGGCCGAGCGCGATCACGCGGCGCGCGCCGTACTTCGCCTTCAGGTCGCGGATGGCGCCGGCAATCGTGCGGATCGACCCTGCGTCGAAGGTGTCGCTGCGTCCGTTGTCCGAGCCGCTGGAGCGGTTGCCGGCCCGGTCATAGTAGCCGGGGCGCAGGAGGGCGACCGCCGCCACGTCGCGCCGTCCCGCGGCGAAGGATTGCGCGTAGCGGTACATGTAGTCCGCCGGGCCGCCGGCGGAGACGTCGCCGTGCACGAAGACGGCGAGGATGCGGGCCTGTGCCGGGCCGTAGGCCTGGTAGGCGAGGCCGTTGGCGCAGGTAGGCGCCGAACAGGCCCGCGCGGGACCGGTCATGGCGAGCAGCAGGACGATGAGGCTTGCCGCCGCGCGCGCGATCATCCTCGTCATCACGGAACCTCATGCCGCCAGGAGAGGACGACACTAGACGCCTGCTCCGGACCGCGTCGCCTCCGGAGCCATCCGGACCCCCAGGCGGTCAGGTGTGGACGACCCGGCCATAGGCGTCGAGGACGCTCTCGTGCATCATTTCCGACAGGGTCGGATGCGGGAAGACGGTGTGGATCAGCTCCTCCTCCGTCGTCTCGCAGTTCATGGCGACGACGAAGCCCTGGATCAGCTCGGTGACCTCCGCGCCGACCATATGGGCGCCGAGGAGCTTGCCGGTCTTGGCGTCGAAGATCGTCTTGACGAGGCCCTCCGGCTCGCCGAGCGCGATGGCCTTGCCGTTGCCCATGAAGGGGAAGCGGCCGACCTTCACCGTGTAGCCGGCGTCCTTCGCCCTGGCCTCGGTGAGGCCGACGGAGGCGACCTGCGGGTGGCAGTAGGTGCAGCCGGGGATCATCGCCTTGTCCATGGCGTGGGTGTGCAGGCCCTTGATGGTCTCGACGCAGATGACGCCCTCGTGCTCGGCCTTGTGGGCGAGCATGGGGGGACCTGCGACGTCGCCGATGGCGTAGATGCCGGGGACGTTGGTGCGGCCGAGCCCGTCGGTCTTCACCGTGCCGCGGTCCATGGTGACGCCCAGCGCCTCGAGGCCGAGCCCCTCGACGTTGCCGACGACGCCCACGGCGGAGATCATCCGCTCGGCGGTGATGGTGCGCTTGGCGCCCTTCTCGTCCTCGACGGTCGCCGTGACGGAATTGGCGGCCTTCTCCACCTTCGTCACCTTGGTGGAGGTGAGGATGGTCATCCCCTGCTTCTCGAAGCGCTTGCGGGCATGGGCGGAGATCTCGGCGTCCTCCACCGGCATGACCTGCGGCAGAACCTCGACCACGGTCACCTCGGCGCCCATGGTGCGGTAGAAGGAGGCGAACTCGATGCCGATGGCGCCTGATCCCATGACGATGAGGCTCTTCGGCATGGTCTCGGGCTTCATGGCCTCGAAATAGGTCCAGATCAGCTTGCCGTCGGGCTCGATGCCCGGCAGCACCCGCGGCCGGGCGCCGGTCGCGACGATGATGTGCTTGGCCTGATAGGTCCCTGCCCCCAGCGTGCCCTTGGGCGGCGGCACCTGCGGCTGCACGGCGGGCTTCGACGACGCGGAGACCACCACCTCGCCCGGCTTGGCGATCTTCGCCTCGCCCCAGATGACGTCGATCTTGTTCTTCTTCATCAGGAAGCCGATGCCGCCGTTGAGCTGGGCGGAGACGCCGCGCGAGCGCTTCACCACCGCGCCCATGTCGACGCTCATCGTGCCGTTCAGCGTCAGCCCGTAGTCCTTCGCGTGCGTCGCGTAGTGGTAGATCTCGGCCGAGCGCAGCAGCGCCTTGGTGGGGATGCAGCCCCAGTTGAGGCAGATGCCGCCGAGATGTTCGCGCTCCACCACGGCCGTCTTGAAGCCGAGCTGCGCGGCGCGGATGGCCGCGACATAGCCGCCGGGGCCGCCGCCGATGACGATGATGTCGTAGCTGGACATGCGTTTGGCCTTTCGTGGGTGGCGTTACAGGAACGACAGGCGCGCCGTCCGGGCGCAGTCCTCGTTCATCTCTCCAAACAGGGTATCGGCCTCGCCATAGGCCCTGTCGAAGGCCTCGCGCGGCTGCTTGTGGGTGTCTCGGGCGATCGCCAGCAGCTTCCAGGAGAGCTGCGTGTAGCGCTCGCGGATGGCGTCGTCGCGAAAATTGGCGAGGAAGGTGCCGAGCGCGCCGAACCGGAAGACGCCCGCCTCCAGCTCGCGCTGGGCCAGAGGGTCCGCCGCTTCGGCACCGCGGCCCGGAGCGTTCGCCGCCTCATGCATGGCGTAGGTCCGCATCTTGATCTGGAAATAGGCGTCGATGATGTCGCGGCAGGTGCGCAGATACTCGCCGCGAATGACGTTGCGCTGAACCACGTCGAGGTTGCGCGAATAGTTGTAGCTCTGGAAGAACGACGAGGCCATGGCGAGGGTCGCCACCACGATCGACACCAGGGTCCATCGGGTGCCGCTCATGGCCGGCTCACACCAGCATGCCGATCGGGTTCTCGATATAGCCCTTGAAGGCGGCCATCAGCTCGGCACCCAGCGCCCCGTCCACCGCGCGGTGGTCGGTGGACAGCGTCACGCTCATGACGGTGGCCACAGCGGGCGCGTCGTTTTTCACCACGACGCGCTTCTCGCCGGCGCCGACCGCCAGGATCGTCGCGTGCGGCGGGTTGATGACGGCGGCGAAGTCCTTGATGCCGAACATGCCGAGGTTGGACACGGCCGAGGAGCCGCCCTGGTACTCCTCCGGCTTCAGCTTGCGGTTGCGGGCGCGGGCCGCCAGGTCCTTCATCTCGTTGGAGATGACCGAGACCGGCTTGTGGCAGGCGTCGCGGATCACCGGCGTGATGAGGCCGCCGGGAATGGAGACGGCGACGCCGATGTCGGCGTGCTGGTGCTTGAGCATGGCGCCGTCGGTCCAGGTCACGTTGGCATCCGGCACGGCGCGCAGCGACAGGGCCAGCGCCTTGATGACGAGGTCGTTGACCGAGAGCTTGTAAGCCGGCTTTCCATCGCGGACCGGGGCGGCCTTGTTGATCTGCTCGCGCAGGGCCAGCAGCGCGTCGAGCTCGCAGTCGATCGTCAGGTAGAAGTGCGGGATCGTCGTCTTCGCTTCCGTCAGGCGGCGCGCGATGACCTTGCGCATGTTGTCGTGCGGGATCTCCTCGTAGGAGCCCGGCTCGAAGAGCTTCTTCACCTGCTCGTCCGACGGGCCGGAGACCGGCGTCGGCTTCGGCGCGGCTGCGGCGGGAGCCGCAGCGGGAGCCGGCGCCGCCTTCGCGGTGCCACCCGCGGCGGCGGCCTTGACGTCGCGCTCGACGATGCGGCCGTGCGGACCGGTGCCGGCGACCTTCGACAGGTCGATCCCCTCGAGCCTGGCGATGCGCTTGGCCAGCGGTGAGGCGAAGAGGCGGATGCCGGAGGCGGCCTGGGCGATGCTGGCGGGGACGGGCGACGCGGTCGCAGCCTTTGCCGGAGCCGCAACTGGCTCGGCCTTGGGCGCGGGAGCTGCCTCCGCCTTCGGCGCCGGGGCCGCGGCAGGCTTGGCGCCTGCCCCACCGGCGGCCGCCTTCACGTCCTCGCCCTCGGCGGCGATCACCGCGATGAGCTGGTTCACGGGCACGTCCTGCGATCCCTCGGCGACGACGATCTTCGCGAGGATGCCCTCGTCGACCGCCTCGACCTCCATGGTCGCCTTGTCGGTCTCGATCTCGGCGATGACGTCACCGGCCTTGATGGCGTCGCCTTCCTTCTTCAGCCACTTCGCGAGGTTCCCCTTCTCCATGGTCGGGGACAGCGCGGGCATCAGGATGTCGATGGGCATGGTCGGTGCTCCGGACGGGGCCGTTAGCTGATGGCGGTGGTGGTGCCCGGATCGGTCGGGCTGTCGAGTTCGGCGTCCAGCATGTTGCGGATGCGGTCGAGGGTCAGGTCCTCGGAGGCGCCGGTCTCCATGGCGTGGATGCGGGCGACGTGGCGGGCGATGTCGGCGAGGACCATGCCCCAGGCCTGGGCGTCGTCGAAGGCGCGGCGGACCGAGATGTGCAGGCCGCCCTCGACGATGGCGGCGCGCACGATCTCGACGCCGCCCTTTTCGAGGGCGGCGGGGGGAATGGCGAGGGCGTCGAAGGGGAGCGTCATGTCAGCCGGCCCCCACCACGAGCAAAGGCTCCTGCGTCATCCCCGGCCGAGCGCAGCGAGGGGAAGGGGATCCAGGGGCCGAAGACCACAGCCCCTGCCCTCCTGGACCCCCTTCCCTCGCCCTGCGGGCTCGCCGGGGGTGACTGCTGAGTGGGTGGGCCACGGCCTGCCTCACTTGTACGTCACGGCCTTGACCGCCTCGATCACGTCGGCGACCGAGGGCAGCGCGAGCTTTTCGAGATTGGCGGCATAGGGCATCGGCACGTCCTTCCCCGAGACGCGGGCGGGCGGCGCATCGAGATAGTCGAAGGCGCGCTCCACCACCCGGGCCGAGATCTCGGCGCCGACGCCCGACTGCTGCCAGCCCTCCTCCACCGTGACGATGCGGCCCGTCTTCATCACCGAGGCGATGATGGTCTCGGTGTCGAGCGGGCGCAGCGACCTGAGGTCGATGACCTCGGCGTCGATGCCGAGCTTCTCCAGTTCCGCCGCCGCTTTGGTGGCGTAGGTCATGCCGATGGACCAGGCGACGATCGTCACGTCCTTGCCGGGACGGTGGATGCGCGCCTTGCCGATGGGCAGGACGAAATCGTCGAGCTTCGGCACCTCGAAGCTCTGGCCGTAGAGGATCTCGTTCTCGAGGAAGATGACCGGGTTCGGATCGCGGATGGCGGCCTTGAGCAGGCCCTTGGCGTCGGCCGCCGTGTAGGGCGCGACGACCTTGAGGCCGGGAATGTGCGAGTACCAGGCCGAATAGTCCTGGCTGTGCTGGGCGGCGACGCGGGCGGCGGCGCCGTTGGGCCCGCGGAAGACGATGGGGCAGCCCATCTGGCCACCGGACATGTAGAGGGTCTTGGCCGCCGAATTGATGATCTGGTCGATCGCCTGCATGGCGAAGTTGAAGGTCATGAATTCGACGATGGGTTTCAGGCCGGTGAAGGCCGCGCCGACGCCGATGCCGGCGAAGCCGTGCTCGGTGATCGGCGTGTCGATGACGCGGCGGGCGCCGAACTCCTGCAGCAGGCCCTGCGTGATCTTGTAGGCACCCTGGTATTCGGCGACCTCCTCGCCCATGACGAAGACCGCCTCGTCCTTGCGCATTTCCTCGGCCATGGCGTCGCGCAGGGCCTCGCGCACGGTCATGGTCACCATCTCGGTGCCGGCAGGCACGTCCGGATCGGCGGCAATCGTCGGCTGCGGCGCGGCGGAGGGCGGCGTCGCCATCACGGCGGGGGCGGCGGGCGGCGCCGACTGGTCGGCGCGCATGGCGGCGGCCTCCGGGGTCGGCTCCTGTGGCTTGGCGGCCGGGGCGGGAGCGGAGGCCGCGGAGGCGTCCTCCCCGTCCTGCGTCAGCACGGCGATGACCTCGTTCACGGCGACGTCCTGCGTGCCCTCGGCGACGAGGATCCTGGCGAGGATGCCCTCGTCGACGGCCTCCACCTCCATCGTGGCCTTGTCGGTCTCGATCTCGGCGATGACGTCGCCCGGCTTGACCTTGTCGCCTTCCTTCTTGGTCCACTTGGCAAGGTTGCCCTTCTCCATCGTGGGCGACAGCGCCGGCATCAGGATGTTGACAGGCATGGACGGATTCCGGTCAGGAGGTCAGGTACGGGCGGATACGATGCCGGTGGCGATGCCGGCGATCAGGGCCGTGAAGAACACGGCGAAGGCGAGGTAGAGACGTTTCAGGTGAGGCTGCGCCTCGGCGGGCATGTATTGGGCGGTGCCCATCCAGATGAAGAAGCGGCGGACGCCGAGTGCACGATAGGGCGGGTGGCGCTCGCTGAGGAGCCAGGCCCTGGCGATCGACCAGGCGGCCACCAGCCAGGCGCCGAAGGCGATGAGGCCGATCACCATCGCCAGGAGGCTGCCCGCGCTCATCGCCACCTCACTTCAGGATGTCGGTCCAGAGCTCGGACGGATCCGGCTCGGGATCGTTGGTGGCGAACTCGGCGCTCTCCGCGACGATGTCGCGCACGCCGGCATCGATCTTCTTCAGTTCGTCCTCGGAGACCTGCCACTGCTTCAGCAGGCGCTCGCGCACCTGTTCGATCGGATCGTGCTCGGTGCGCATCTTCTGCACCTCGTCCTTCGAGCGGTACTTGGCCGGGTCCGACATGGAATGGCCGCGGTAGCGGTAGGTCTGCATCTCGAGGATGTAGGGCCCCTTCCCCGCCCGGCACCATTCCATGGCGCGCAGGCCCGCGGCATAGGTCTCGCGGATGTCCATGCCGTCGACCTGCTCGCCGGGGATGTTGAAGGAGAGGCCGCGGCGGGAGAAGTCGGTCTGCGCCGAGGCGCGGGTCACCGCGGTGCCCATGGCGTAGCGGTTGTTCTCGATGATGTAGATGACCGGCAGCTTCCAGAGCGCGGCCATGTTGAAGCTCTCGTAGACCTGGCCCTGGTTGGCCGCGCCATCGCCGAAATAGGTCAGCGAGACGTTGTCGTTGCCGCGATAGCGGTTGGCGAAGGCGAGGCCGGTGCCGAGCGAGACCTGGGCGCCGACGATGCCGTGGCCGCCGTAGAAATGCTTCTCGGCGGAGAACATGTGCATGGACCCGCCCTTGCCGCGGGAATAGCCGCCGCGCCGCCCGGTGAGCTCGGCCATGACGCCGTTGGCGCTCATGCCGGTCGCGAGCATGTGGCCGTGGTCTCGGTAGCCGGTGATCACCTGGTCGCCGGGCTTGGATGCCATCTGCATGCCGACGACTACCGCCTCCTGGCCGATGTAGAGGTGGCAGAAGCCGCCGATGAGGCCCATGCCGTACATCTGGCCGGCCTTCTCCTCGAAGCGGCGGATGAGAAGCATCTCGCGGTAGGCGGAGAGTTCCTGGTCCTTCGTCAGCACCGGCGTCTTCGCGGCCGCGGACTTGGTGGAGGGTGCGCGGCCCGCCGACTTGGACGCTGCCGGGCGCTGCCCTCTCGCCGGACCGTCCGACGTCTTGCTGGCCGATTTCACATCGGCGGGCGCGGCCTTGGTCCGGGTTGCAGCCATCGGTGTCCCCTGGGCATTGGATGCTCCCCCAACATGTAGCGTTTCACCCCCGTCCTGGGAAGGGCGAGGCCCGCCGCGTTGTGCACCGCACAAACCATTGGCATTGCAGCGCAATCATGGACTTAACCGGATTGTGGTTCAGACTTCTGCATCAACCGATATTCGGTTCAGGCGGCGGTTGTGGTCAGCGGCGGCCCAGGATCAGCACGAGGTCCCGCTGGTCGACGAAATTCAGGATTTCGCGGGCGCGCTCGTCCAGCATGTCGGGATCGATGGCGTCGGACTGCAGCAGCGCGACCCGGCGCGCGACCTCGGTGCGCTCCTTGCGCAGGGTGGCGAGTTGGCCGTTGAGGTCGTCGATCTGGGCGATGAACTGCTGCTTGGCGTGGATGCCGCGCTCGCCGTGATAGGCGTGGAAACCGAAATAGGCGATCAGCGCGGCGGCGGCTGCATAGAGCCCCATCGCCTGGAGAATCCGCTGACGTCTCGTGCGCACGACCATGGGGCGATCATGCGCGATCGGCGGTTTCGGGAGCGTTAACGCTTGCTGAAGGGCGGGCCCGGCCTGTGCCTGCCGCCGCCGCGACGAGCAGCCCGACGACGATGGCGGCGACGCCGGCACCGGCGAGCGGCGTCGGGATCTCGCCGAGGGCTGGGATGCCGATGAGGGTGCCGAGGACCGGGATCATCGGCGGGAAGCGGGCGGCCAGCGCCACGCCGAGGGTGCGGGTGCCGTAGGTCCAGAGCAGCAGGCCGATGGCGATGTTGAGGACGCCCTGGTTGATGCCGTGGAAGAGCAGGATGGGCCACGAGACCGCCGAGAGGCCGGGCTCGAGAAAGGCCACGTAGATCGGCAGGAAGGCGACGGCCGACAGGGTCGAGACGATGGAGGCGCCGACCACCGAGGGCACCTGCCAGCGGCCGCAGAGCCAGGTGAAGATGCCCCAGCCGACACCGCAGAGCACGAAGATGAGGTCGCCGACCACCGTGAGCGGTCCCTCGCGACCAGAGGATCCGGCGATCGCGATGGCGGTGAGCCCCGACAGGACGATGGCGAAGCCGATCATGGCGCCGAAGGGCACGCGGGCGCGCATGCCGAGATAGGCGAGCGTCGTCGCGGTGACCGCGACCATGCCGGGCTGGATGGCGGAGGCGTGGGCGGCGGGCGCGTAGTTGAGACCGATGTTCGAGAGCACCGTCAGCGGCACGCCGCCGGTGAGAGCCAGGGCAATCCCCTTGCCCCAGCCCATGCCGGCGCAGTCGACCACGCCCGCGCGCACGAAGAACGGGGCCATCACCGCAGCGGCGAAAATGAAGCGCAGTGCCGCCATGTCGTAGGCCGAAAGGCCGGACTGCAGGCCCCAGCGCACCGAGACGAACTGGCCGCCATAGATGGAGACGGCCGCGAACATGGCGAGGAGGGCGAGGCGGCGGGGGGCGATGACGGGCACGGCCCACCCTGTGTCGATCCTCCGCACCGCCGCAATGGTCGCGCGTGCATCGCAACCATGTGTCGCGGCCGGTAACGGGCATTGCAGGGTCCCGCCGCACCGCTTCCCGCCGCGCCCGCGCGGACGCAACATGGGCCCCGCCGAAGCGCCACGGCCCGGAAACGCGGGCCGGACACCCTGAACCCCGCCGCCCGAGGGCCGCCACCCGTGCAGGAGCCGACAATGACCCTTCGCAAGTCCCGCCTCGCTCTCGTGGCCGCCGCCCTGCTCGCCGCCTCCGCCGGGGCGCAACCGGCCGCGGCACAGAAGCGCATGCCGCGCTCCGAGACCCAGGAAGGGACGCTCGCACGCATCCACCCTGCCCAGATGGCAACGCTGCTGCGGTCCCGCGGTCTCGAGGCGGAGGTGATCACCGAGAACAACCGCACGCGCATCCGCACCGAGATCGGCAGCCGCCGCACCACGATCCACTTCTATGCCTGCACCGACGACGGCTGCCAGTCGATCCAGTACCGCACGCTGTTCCGCCGGAACGAGCGGTTCACCCTCGCCTTCGTCAACGCCTGGAATTACGAGAAGCGCTTCGCCAAGACCTATCTCGACCGCGACGGCGACCTGGTGCTGGAATGGGATGTCGATCTCGACGGCGGCGTCACCGTCGGCTTCGTCACCGAATCCGTCGCGACCTTCCAGACCATGCTGACGGCCTTCGACCGCTTCACGCCGCGCGAGGACAGCCCCGCCACGCCCGATCCGGGCAATGCCGGCCGCTCCCTGACCCCCGGCGCGCCGGGTGGCGGCCGCTCGACCACCCCCGGACGGCCGCCCGGGGCGCCGGGCCCGCAGCCGAGCGGCAAGGGCTCGACGGGGGATGCGCCGGGCGAGCGCCGGATCTGACCCTGCCGAAACGACGACGGCGGGCCGAGGGGCCCGCCGTCTTCATGTCCGACGCCGGTTGGCCGGGGCTCAGCCCTTGACCTTCAGCGCGCCACGGCCGGCATAGCGCGCCTGCGGGCCGAGCTCCTCCTCGATGCGGATGAGCTGGTTGTACTTGGCGGTACGATCCGAGCGGGCGAGCGAGCCGGTCTTGATCTGCCCGCAATTGGTGGCGACCGCGAGGTCGGCGATCGTGGAGTCCTCGGTCTCGCCGGAACGGTGCGACATGACGGCGGTGTAGCCGGCATTGTGCGCCATGGAGACGGCCGCCAGAGTCTCGGTGAGCGTGCCGATCTGGTTGACCTTCACCAGGATCGAATTGCCGAGGCCCTTGTCGATGCCCATGGACAGGCGCTTCGTGTTGGTGACGAAGAGGTCGTCGCCGACCAGCTGGCACTTGCCGCCGACGAGGTCGGTCAGGATCTTCCAGCCCTCGAGGTCGTCCTCGGACATGCCGTCCTCGATGGAGAGGATCGGATAATCGGCGACGAGCTTGGCGAGGTACTTGGCCTGGGCCTTGGGGTCGCGGGTCTTGCGCTCGCCCTCGTAGACGTAGGCGCCGTCCTTGAAGAACTCGGTGGCGGCGCAGTCGAGGGCGATGACGATGTCGTCGCCCGCCTTGTAGCCGGCCTTGTCGATGGCGGTCATGACGAAGTCGAGCGCGGCCTGGGCCGACTTCAGGTTCGGCGCGAAGCCGCCCTCGTCGCCGACATTGGTGTTGTGGCCGTCGGCCTTCAGCGCCGCCTTCAGCGTGTGGAAGACCTCCGAGCCCATGCGCACCGCCTCGGCGAAGGTCTTGGCCCCCACCGGCATGACCATGAACTCCTGGAAGTCGATGGGATTGTCGGCATGGGCGCCGCCGTTGACGATGTTCATCATCGGCACCGGAAGGACGTGGGAGAAGGCGCCGCCGACATACTTGTAGAGCGGCAGGTCGCGGGAGATGGCGGCCGCCTTGGCGGTGGCGAGCGAGACGCCGAGGATGGCGTTGGCGCCGAGCCGCGACTTGTTCTCGGTGCCGTCGAGGGCGATCATCGTCTGGTCGATCTGCACCTGGTTGGTGGCGTCGAGGCCCGAGAGCGCGTCGAACAGCTCGCCGTTGACGGCGTCGACCGCCTTGGTGACGCCCTTGCCGAGATAGCGCTTCTTGTCGCCGTCGCGCAGCTCCACCGCCTCGTGCGCGCCGGTGGAGGCGCCCGAGGGCACGGCGGCGCGGCCCTTCGAGCCGTCGTCGAGCAGCACGTCCACTTCCACCGTCGGGTTGCCGCGGCTGTCGAGGATTTCGCGGGCGATGATGTCGACGATGGCGGTCATGGCGGCCTCTCTGGCAAGCGGCGGTGGGAATGCCGGCCTTCTACAGCATGGCGCGCCGGGTTCAAGCGGGCTCGGCGGGCATGGCTGCCGGGCGGCGGCGTGCGGGCGGTTTTCCCTCCGGGCCGGCGATCTGCTACACGCCTGCCCGACGAGGCTCCGCGTCCCGCCATGGCGGAACCGGCCGGGGCCGGAACAGGACGACGACCATGGCCGAACTGATGCTGGGCAAGACCGTCGGAATCCCCGCCTCCCCCGAGGCGGCGGAACTCGACCGGGTGCCGAACCCCCACCCCGACACCAATTACGTGGCGCGTTTCGTGGCGCCCGAATTCACCTCGCTCTGCCCGGTGACCGGACAGCCGGACTTCGCCCATCTCGTCATCGACTACATACCCGGCGACTGGCTGGTGGAGTCGAAGTCGCTGAAGCTCTACCTGACCTCGTTCCGCAACCACGGCGCCTTCCACGAGGATTGCACGGTGGCAGTGGGCAAGCGGCTGCGCGACCTGCTCGGCCCGCGCTGGCTCCGGATCGGCGGCTACTGGTATCCGCGCGGCGGCATCCCGATCGACGTCTTCTGGCAGACCGGCGCACCGCCGGAGGGCGTCTGGATTCCCGACCAGGGCGTCGCGCCCTACCGCGGCCGGGGCTGACCGGCAGGCCGACGGCAGGGATCTGCCGCTAGGGAATTGACTTTTCACGACGATTTTCGGTCGTGGTGAGGCATCGCGGTGCCGCGGATCGGTGGACGCACCCCGTGCGAATCTGCGAAAGCTGGCGCGCCATGCTGAAGGCGAAACGCGACCAGGATGCTCCCGATGTACCGGTGAAGCTCGACGGGCTGACCGACGAGCCGCCGCCGCGCAGCCTCGCGCGGCTCATGACCTGGGCCGGCATTGCGCTCTTCGCGGTCAGCGCGGCACTGCTGGCGGCGCGCAGCGAGGCGGGTGGCCAGCGGTTCGCACGGCTGTGGGCGCCCTCCCCGCCGCCCCAGCCTCAGGCCCGCGCCGAGGCGCCCCGGCCGGCCGCATCCGACCCTCTTCTCGTCTACGAGACCCGCCGCCTTGCCGACCAGATCCGCGTCCTCGCCGCCGATCGGGAGGCGCTGATGGAGCGCCTCGCGGTGGTCGAGCGGACGGTGGGAGACGTCACTGCCTCCATCCCCCGAGGCGAGACGACGGGAGCGCCCCGGCCTCCCGTGCGGGTGGTCGCTCCCGCACCACCCGTCGCGGCCGTGGCGCCGCCGGCGCCGGCCGCATCACCGCCAGCCTCGGCGCCGGTGCCGGTCCCCTCACCCACCGCCGGAACGGCGTCGCCCGAGGCCGCCGATTCCACCGCCATCCGGACAGAGTTCGGCGTCGACCTCGCGGGCGACCCCTCCATCGACGGGCTGCGGAGCCGCTGGCAGCAGTTGCGCGCCCAGCACGGACCGGTGCTCGAGGGGCTGAGGCCGGTCGTCGCCATCCAGGAAGGCGGCGGCTCCGGTCTCGAACTGCGGCTGGTGGCCGGCCCGCTGTCGAACGCCAACGCCGCCGCCCGGCTCTGCGCGACGCTCACCCTCGCAGGGGTCAATTGCAAACCGACCGTTTTCGACGGACAAAGGTTGGCGCTGCGCTGAGAGGCGCGCGCGGCCGCCCGCCGGGCGACCCGTCGCATGGACAACCGAAGAGCGGACAGCGGCCTGGCCGTCAAAGTCCGCCGTCAGGGAGGAATCCGCATGGCATCCAGGCCTTTCGCTTGGGAAAAGTCCTACCCGGCCGGGGTGAGCTGGGACGCACCCCTCAAGATCACGACCCTCGGCAGGCTGGTGGACGAGGCGACCGCCGCCTTCGCTGAGCGTCCCGCCTTCGAGTTCCGCGACCAACTGATCACCTACCGTGACCTCGGCGAGCGGGTGGCGCAGTTCGGAGCCGCGCTGCTGCGCGCCGGGCTCGGGACGTCCGACACGGTCGGCCTCTACCTGCCGAACATGCCGACCCATCCGATCAGCTTCTTCGGCGCCGCCAAGGCGGGTGTCCGGCTGGTGCACCTGTCGCCGCTCGATGCCGAGCGGGTGCTGGCCTACAAACTGAAGGACGCCGGGGCGCGCACGCTGGTCACATCCAACATCGCGCCGCTGTTCGGCATGGCGCTGAAGCTGCACGAGCAGGGGCTGGTGGACCGGCTGATCGTCGCCGAGGACGCGGCCTTCGGCGAGTCGGGCCTGCCGACGCTTCCCATCCCGGACAAGCCGGGCATCGTCACCTTCGCCGACTTCGTCGCCGGCGCCACGCCGCCCGCGGCCTGGCCGGCGGTCGACCCCGAGGACGTCGCCCTGCTGCAGTATACGGGCGGCACGACGGGCATGCCCAAGGGCGCCATGCTCAGCCACAAGAACATCACCGCGGCGGTGTCGATCTACGATGCCTGGCAGCCGGCCCTCCCCTCGGGCGATCCGGCCAAGGACAAGGTCATCCTGGTCCTGCCTCTGTTCCACATCTACGCCCTGACCAGCGTCATGCTGCGGCAGATCACCCGCGGCTCCTGCATGCTGCTGCGCATGCGCTTCGACCCGGACCAGACCTTCGACGACTTCGAGAAGCGCCGGGCGACCATCTTCCCGGGCGTGCCGACCATGTGGATCGCGCTGGTCAACCATCCGCGCTTCGCCACGGCCGATCTGTCCTCGCTCATCTACGCCGCATCGGGCGGCGCGCCGCTGCCGGTGGAGATCGCGCGGCGCTTCGAGCAGCGCGCCGGCTTCCGCCTGACCGGCGGCTGGGGCATGACCGAAACATCGCCGTCCGGCACCAATGTGCCGAACTACGGCGTGCCCAAGCCGGGGACGATCGGCCTGCCGCTGCCGGGCCTCGAGATGGACATCTGTGCCCTCGACGACCCGCACAGGGTGCTGCCGACCGGCGAGATCGGCGAGATCCGCATCCGCGGGCCCAACGTCACGCGGGGCTACTGGAACAAGCCGGAGGAGACGAAGGCCTCCTATGCCGACGGGTGGTTCCTGACGGGCGACATCGGCTACATGGACGAGGACGGCTTCTTCTTCATCGTCGACCGCAAGAAGGACATGATCATCTCCGGCGGATTCAACGTCTATCCGCAGATGATCGAGCAGGCGGTCTACGAGCATCCCGCCGTCGCGGAGGTGATCGTGCTGGGCGTGCCCGACGCCTACCGGGGCGAGGCGGCCAAGGCCTTCGTCACGCTCCGCGCGGGCGCGCAACCCTTCACGCTGGAGGACCTTCAGGCTTTCCTGAAGGACAAGGTCGGCCGCCACGAGATGCCGCAGGCGCTGGAGTTCCGGGACTCGCTGCCGAAGACCACGGTCGGCAAGCTGTCGCGTGCCGAATTGCGGAGCGAAATCCGGGCAGTCTGACGGCGTCCGGGCAATGCGCCTCCCCCATGTTACCGTCCGGCTTGCCCGGGGGGACCTTCCGTGCTGACAGTGGATGGGCGGAGCGGCGGGCTCCGTCGGAGCAGCGAGCCATGGCGACACCGAGCGAGGCGAGACGCGCCACTCTGCTGCTGCTCGTCATGCCGCTGTTCTTCTCGTCCAACCTCGTCATCGCCCGCGCCATGGGCGATTCCGTGCCGCCGTTCACGCTGGCGCTGCTGCGCTGGGGCGTGGCGGTGCTCATCCTGCTGCCCTTCACCATCGACGGCCTCAGGCAGAGCGCGACGCTGCTCGCCGCCCACTGGCGGCGAATCGTCCTGCTCGGCTTCCTCGGCATGTGGATCTGCGGCGCCGGCGTCTATTGGGCGCTGGGGCTCACCACGGCCACCAACGGCACGCTGATCTACACGACCTCCCCCATCCTGGTCCTGCTCATCGAGCGCCTCGCCTACGGCAAGGCCCTGCCCTGGCTGCGGCTCGCCGGCGTGCTGATCGCCGTGGCGGGCGTCGCGGTCATCGTGCTGAAGGGCGATCCCTCCGCCCTCGCCCGGCTCGACCTCAATCTCGGCGACCTCGGGATCGCGGCGGCGGCGCTGGCCTGGGCCGTCTATTCGCTGGTGCTGCGCAACGACGGCCTGGCGAGCCTTCCGACCATGCCGCTGTTCACCGCGATCGCCATTGCGGGCGTGGCGACGCTGGCGCCGTTCTCCGCGGCGGAACTGGCGATCGAAGGGGGCTCGCCGCGCACCGTCCACGACTGGGCGGGTGTCTTCGGCCTGGCGCTGTTCTCGGCGGTGGGGGCCTTCTCGCTCTACCAGTACGGGGTGAAGATCGTCGGCCCGGCGGTGACGTCCTGCTTCCTCTATCTGCTGCCGGTCTACGGCGTGGGCATGTCGGTGCTTTTCCTCGGCGAAGCGCTGCACCTGCACCATCTCGCCGGCATGGCGCTGGTGCTCGGCGGGCTCGTTGCCGCGACGCTCCCGCAAGATCTCGTCGCCGGGGTGAGAAAGTCGCTGCGAAGCAAATTTGCAGTGCCGGAGAGCCGTTCTCCCCCCTCCTCAACGCCGTAATTTGGGCTATAAGGCCGGGCATTGTTTCGGCTTGCTTCACTCACGCTCACTCCGCCCGGAACACCCGCCGATCACCCACGACATGCCGAGCCGCCGCGACCTTCTTGCATCCCTCCTGGCCGCGCCGGCAGCTTTGACGCTGACCCGATCCGCGAATGCCCAAGGCTCGCCGCTGCAGGCGGCGGCCGCCGCCGTGTCCGACGGCCAGCCGATCTCGCGCGACGCGCTGCTCGCCTTCGCCCGCGAAGTGTCGCGGGTGCCCTACCAGGCGCCGCGCGCCGACGTGCCGCGCGCCCTGACCCAGCTCACCCTCGACCAGTACCGCCAGATTCGGATGAAGCCCGACCAGAGGGTCTGGGCCGGCGAGAACCGGGGCTTCACCCTCGACCTGCTGCCCACCGGCAACGTCTTCACCAATCCCGTCAGCATCCGGACGGTGGACGGCGGCATCATCCGCGACAAACGCTTTGCCGGCGACCAATATGATTTCGGCCAGGTACCGCCGCTGCCGGCCGACGCCGCGGTGCCCTATTCAGGCTTCCGCGCCTACACCGCCCTGAACGGCGAGACGCCGACCGACGAGGCGCTGATCTTCCAGGGGGCGAGCCTCTTCCGCTCCCTCGCCAAGGGGCAGGTCTTCGGCGTGATGGCCCGCGGCCTGACGCTCAACGTCGCCGAGGCGCAGGGCGAGGAATATTCCGCCTTCCGCGCCTTCTGGATCGAACGGCCGGGCCCCGGCGCCTCCAGCATCGTCGTCCATGCGCTGCTCGATTCGGACAGCGTCACCGGCCTCTACCGCTTCGCCGTCCGGCCCGGCGACGCCACTGTCTGCGACGTCGAGGTAACGCTGTTCCCGCGCGTCGACCTGCAGCATGTCGGCATCGCCCCGATGACCGCCAACTACCTCTTCGCGCCCAACGACCGGACGGGTGTCGACGACGTGCGCGGCGGCGTCCACGACGCGCAGGGCCTGCAGATCTGGAACGGCAACGGCGAATGGATCTGGCGGCCGGTGACCAACCCGGAGACGCTGCAGGTCGCCGCCTTCGTCGACCAGAACCCGCGCGGCTTCGGCCTCCTGCAGCGCGACCGCCGTTTCGAGGCCTTCAACGACCTGGACGCCCGCTTCGAGCGCCGCCCGAGCGTCTGGATCGAGCCGCTGGGCGAATGGGGCCAGGGGCAGGTGCAGCTCGTCGAGATTCCCGTCAACGACGAGATGAACCGCAACATCCTCGCCTACTGGCGCCCGCGCACGCCACTCGCACGGGGCGCCGAGCATTTCTTCACCTACCGCATGCACTGGTGCTGGTCGCCGCCCGAGCGTCCGGCCTTCGCCTTCGTCTCCTCCACCCGGACCGGGCGGGGTCAGGGCGGCGGGCGGCGGCGGCGATTCCTGGTGGACTTCTCGTCCGAGGACTTCGCCGATCCCGCCAAGGCCGCCGGCCTTCGGGCCAACCTCACCAACCAGCGCGGGCGCATCGGCAACGTCGACGGACGGCTCGTGCCGGAACTGAGGCTGTACCGAGTCGCTTTCGATCTTGACCCGGAGACGGGCAATCAGGTGGAACTCAGGCTCGTGCTCGAGCGCGAGGGACAGGCCCAAAGCGAGACATGGCTCTATCGATGGACGCCCTGACAGACCGGCCCGTGGCCCCGCCCGCCCAGCGGGAGCGCACGGCCATGCCGGCGCAGGCCCCCCTCGCCATGCCGGCCCAGTCGCTGCGGCGGTGGACCGACGCCGAGCGCCGCCCTCTCAAGGCCCCCGGCCTGTGGCGCACCCCGTGGTTCTCCCGCCTCGTCGCCTTCGGCGGCATGGCGGTGATCACGGCCGCCGGCGGCTGGCAGATGTACAAGGTGGTCGAGGCCGGCGGCGTGACGCTGCTCGAGTGGGCCTTCCTCGCCTTCTTCGTCGTCAACTTCTCCTGGATCGCGCTGGCCTTCACCACGGGATTGCTGGGTCTCGCCGACCTGCTGGTCCACGGCCTCAACCGCAAGCCCGACCTGCCTCCGGCGCTCAAGGAGCGGACGGCGGTCGTCATGCCGATCTACAACGAGAGCCCGGCGCGGGTCTTCGGCACGCTCCAGGCCATCGCCGAGGACGTGCTCGCCACCGGCCACGGCGCCTCCTTCGACTTCTTCTTCCTCTCCGACACCACCGATCCTGACATCTGGATCGCCGAGGAGCGGTCCTACGTGGCGCTGCGCGAGCGGCTGCCCGACATCGCCATCTATTACCGCCACCGGCCGAAGAACACGGCCCGCAAGGCCGGCAACATCGCCGACTTCGTCACGCAGTGGGGCGGCAACTACGCCCACATGATCGTGCTGGACGCCGACAGCCTGATGACCGGCGAGACGATCGTGGCGCTGGCCGACGCGATGGAGAAGGACCCGGACGCGGGAATCATCCAGACCCTGCCGCGCCTCATCAACCGCAACACGCTCATCGCCCGCCTGCAGCAGTTCGCGGCGCGGGTCTATGGCCCGGTCTGCGCCGCGGGGCTCGCCGTCTGGTCGGGCCGCGACAGCAATTACTGGGGCCACAACGCCATCATCCGCATGGAGGCCTTCGCCTCCTCGGCCGGCCTGCCGGACCTGCCGGGCAAGCCGCCCTTCGGTGGCCACATCCTCAGCCACGACTTCGTCGAGGCCGGACTCATCCGCAGGCGCGGCTATGCGGTCTACATGCTGACGCGGCTCGACGGCTCCTACGAGGAGAGCCCGCCCTCGCTGATGGACCTCGCCATCCGCGACCGTCGCTGGTGCCAGGGCAACCTCCAGCACAGCCGCGTCATCGGCGCCAAGGGCCTCCACTGGGCGACGCGCCAGCACCTCGCCACCGGCATCATGAGCTATGTGTCGAGCCCGCTCTGGCTCATCCAGCTCCTCATCGGCCTGTTCCTCGCCCTGCAGGCGGCGTTCATCCGGCCCGAATATTTCACCAACCAGTTCACCCTGTTCCCGGCCTGGCCGGTCTTCGACTCCGAGCGCGCCTTCAAGCTCTTCCTCATCACCATGGGGATCCTGCTGGCGCCGAAGGTGTTCGGCTGGTTCGTGACGTTGGTGAACGGCCCGGCCAGGCGCGGCTGCGGCGGCGCGATCATGCTGACGCTCTCGACGCTGCTCGAGATCATCCTCTCGGCGCTCATCGCGCCTGTGATGATGCTGATCCAGGCGAGCTCGGTGTCCTCCATCATGTCCGGTCGCGACACCGGCTGGAAGACGCAGCGCCGCGACGACGGCTCCATTCCCTTCCGGGCGATCGTCGAGCGCCACTGGCGTCACACCGCCCTCGGCGTCATCGCGGCCATCGCCGCCTTCTCCATCTCGCCCTACATCTTCGCCTGGATGTCGCCGACGATCATCGGCCTGTGGCTCGCCATCCCGACCTCCTGGGCTTCGGCGTCCGCCACGATCGGCTGGAGCCTGCGGCGCCTGAGCCTCCTCCTCATCCCGGAAGAGCATGCGCCGCCTCCCATCGCCGAGAGGGCCTTCCAGCTCGGCAAGGAGTTCGAGGCCCTGGCGCTGGAGGACGGCAAGGCGCTCGACCTCGTCCATGGCGACGCCTCCTTCCGCGACCTGCACCAGCACATCATCCAGGTGCCGCCGCCGCGGGTGCGCGGCAAGGTCGACACCGACCGCGTCATCGCCGAGGCCAAGCTCACCGACGCCCAGTCGATCGAGGATGCGCGGCAGTGGCTCTCCGGGCGCGAGGCCATGCTCGTCCTGCACGACCGCGCGCTGATCGCGCTGCTCGCTGCCCTGCCCCACGCCCAGCAGGCGGAGCCCGAGCGGGCGGCGCAAAATTAGGCGCCTTGCCTCTGCGCCCGCCTATTCGGGGGGCACGTTCCACGGCCTCGTGCCGCATGATCCGTGGCCGGCTACCGCTTCCCGCCGCAAGGCGCCATGGCACCGCCCTTGCATGACGAACGGCAGCTCGACCAGCCGCCAATGACGCCGGCTCCCTCGCCTTTCGCACGGGAAACGGATGTCACAGGACTTCAGCGCGGAACAGAAGCGCTTTCTCGAAGGATTTGTCGCAGGAGCGGCCGCCTCCCAGGTGGTCGGCGCAGCAGCGCCCGCCGCGGCCGTGCCGAGCGGCCCCGATGCCCCCCATCTCCTCGCACAGGACGCCCAGGTGAAGGCCGGGGGCAAGCTCGCCGATCCGGAGAAGTGGAAGCGCGACGAGCACCCGTTTGACGCCTGGCAGCGGCTGACCGCCGAGGCGGCCACCGGCAAGCTGCCGGGCCCGGCCGACAATTTCCGCTGGCGCTATTTCGGCCTGTTCAACGTCGCCCCGGCGCAGGACAGCTTCATGCTGCGCATGCGCCTGCCCAACGGCATCCTGAAGGCGCATCAGCTCGCCGGCTGCGCCCGCCTCGCGGAAACCTATGGTGGCGGCGTGCTGGCGGTCACCACCCGCGCCAACCTGCAGATGCGCGAGATCCGGCCGGAGAACGCCAAGCCGCTGATCGAGGAGCTGATGGACCTCGGCATCGTCGCCCGCGGCTCGGGCGCCGACAACATCCGCAACGTGACGGGGTCGCCGCTCGCCGGCATCGACCCGCAGGAACTCCTCGACACCCGGCCGCTCGCCCGCGACTGGCACTTCCACATCCTCAACAGCCGCGTACTCTACGGCCTGCCGCGCAAGTTCAACGTCTCCTTCGACGGGGCGGGCCTGTCACCGGCGCTCGAGGAGACCAACGACATCGGGTTCCAGGCGGTGCGGGTGATGGACGGCGCGGCCGCGCCGGCCGGCATCTGGCTGCGCATCGTCCTCGGCGGCATTTCCGGCCACCGCGACCTCGCCCGGCCCACCGGGGCCTTCTGCCGGCCGGAGGAGGCCACCGCCATCGCCGACGCGATCATCCGCGTCTTCATCGACCACGGTGACCGCACCAACCGCAACCGCGCGCGGCTGAAATACGTCCTGGACGCCTGGGGCTTCGACCGCTTCGTCGCCGCCGTCGAGGAGAAGCTCGGCCGCCCGCTCGTGCGCATCGCCGAGCAGGATGTGGCTCCGCGGCTCCCGACGGACCGCTACGCCCATGTCGGGGTGCATCCCCAGAAGCAGCCGGGCCTCAACTGGATCGGCGTCGTGATGGCGGTCGGCAAGCTGACGCGCCTCCAGGCAGAGGGGCTCGCGGCCATCGCCGCTGAATGCGGCGACGGCGACGTCCGCCTGACCGTCTGGCAGAACCTCATCCTCTCCGGCGTGCCGGATGCACGCGTCGCCGAAGTGGAGGCGCGGATCGCCGCACTCGGGCTGTCGACGACCGTCACGCCGATCCGGGCCGGGCTCGTCGCCTGCACCGGCAGTGCCGGCTGCAAGTTCGCCGCCGCCGACACGAAGCGCCATGCGATGGAGATCGCGGACCACGTCGAGGCACGGGTTGCCATCGACGTGCCGGTGAACATCCATTTGACCGGCTGCCACCATTCCTGCGCCCAGCACTATATCGGCGACATCGGCCTGATCGGCGCCCGCGTGCCGGTGAACGCCGACGGCGACACGGTGGACGGCTATGACGTCGCGGTCGGCGGCGGCTTCGCTGAGAACGCCCGCATCGGCCGGACGCTGTGGAAGGGCGTCAAGGCGGAGGACGCCCCGCGTCACGTGGAGGCGCTGCTCCGCGCCTACCTCGCCCACCGCGGGGGGGCTGCCGAGGGGTTCCAGGCCTTCACGATCCGGCACGAGGCCGAGGCGCTGGAAAGCCTCGTCGCGCCCTATCTCTCGCCCCTGAAGGAGGCCGCGGAATGAGCGTCGTGCCGCCGCCTGCCGCCTTCTCGCTGATTCCCGAGACCGCGCCCTTCAGCCCGGAGCAGCGGCAGTGGCTCTCCGGCTTCTTCGCCGCCGCCCTCGCGCCGCTGGTGCCGGCGGGCGGCGCCCTGCCCGCTCCGGCCGCCGCCGCGACGGCCGACGGCCTCGCGTCCAACGACAATGCGCCCTGGCACGACCCCGCCATGCCTCTCGCCGACCGCATGGCGCTCGCCGAGGGCAAGCCCATCGCGCCGCGGCTCATGGCGGCCATGGCGCAGCAGGACTGCGGCCAGTGCGGCTACAATTGTGCCGACTACGCCAATGCCCTGGCAGTGAAGACGGAGGAGCGGCTCAATCTCTGCGTGCCCGGCGGCAAGGAGACGCTGCGCATGTTGAAGGCGCTGGCGGCGGACATCGGCGCGGCCGCTCCGGCGGATGCGCCGGAGCCTTCCGCCGCTGCTCCGGCGCTGGCGCCTGTCCCCGGCCGCTCGCGGGAGGCGCCCGTGGCCGTACCCTTCCTGTCGCGCCGCCGGCTCACCGGCGAGGGCTCGCAGAAGGAGACCTACCACGTCGAGTTCAGCCTGGCGGAAGCGGGCCTCGATTACGTCGCGGGCGACGCGCTCGGCGTCTTCCCCACCAACGAGCTCGGTCTCGTCGACCAGATCATCGCCATGCTGGGTGCCTCTCCCCTCGCCGAGGTGCGGGGGCGGACGCTGCGCGCGGTGCTTGTGCAGGAGGTATCGCTGTCGCCCGCCCCCGACAGCCTGTTCGAACTCGTCTCGTTCCTGACCGGCGGCGCGCAGCGCGAGAAGGCCCGGGCGCTCGCCCGTGGCGAGGATCCGGACGGCGATGCAGCGAACCTCGACGTCCTCGCCGTGCTCGGCAAGTTCCCGGCGGCGCGGCCCCATCCGGAGGCCTTCGTCGAGGCGCTGGAGCCGCTGCAGCCGCGGCTCTATTCCATCTCCTCCTCGCCGAAAGCCGTGCCCGGCCGGGTGAGCCTCACGGTCGATGCGGTGCGCTACGTCATCGGCAAGCGGCGCCGGTTCGGCGTCGCCTCCACCTTCCTCGGCGATCGCGCGGCCGAGGGCGGCCCTGTCCGGGTCTATGTGCAGCGCGCCCACGGCTTCGGCCTCCCGGCGGACCCGTCCCTTCCCGTCATCATGGTCGGGCCCGGCACCGGCGTCGCGCCCTTCCGCGCCTTCCTGCAGGACAGGGCGGCGGATGGGGCGCCCGGCCCGAACTGGCTCTTCTACGGCCACCAGCGGCAGGCGAGCGACTTCTTCTACGCTGATGAACTCGCGGCGCTGAAGGCATCCGGCGTGCTGACGCGCCTGTCGCTCGCCTGGTCGCGCGACGGAACCGAGAAGATCTATGTCCAGGACCGCATGCGCGAGACCGGCGCCGAGCTCTGGCGCTGGCTGGAGGCCGGCGCCCATTTCTACATCTGCGGCGATGCCAAGCGCATGGCCAAGGATGTGGAGGCGGCTCTCGTCGACGTCGTCGCCGCCCATGGCGGCCACAGCGCCGACGCGGCGGTGGCCTATGTGCAGGCGATGAAGAAGGCGGGGCGCTACCAGGCCGACGTCTACTGAGCGGGAACGGCCGCCGAAACCGCCCCATCGCCTTGACAAGGCGGCAGCGACCTGTCACATCGGCCGCAACCAGCCGGCGGCGACGCGGCGGGCATATGCCTGCTGTTCCCAAGGCCCGACCCGTTCACCGACCTTTCGAGGACTTGCCATGGCCAAGGCCGCCACCATCAAGATCAAGCTGATCTCGACCGCCGACACCGGCTACTTCTACACCGCGAAGAAGAACTCGCGGACCATGACCGACAAGCTGACCAAGAAGAAGTACGATCCGGTCGCGCGCAAGCACGTCGAGTTCAAGGAAGCCAAGATCAAGTGATCGGGCGGTCGGCAACGCCGATCGACGTTTCGGACGGCCCCTTCGGGGGCCGTTTTTCGTTTGTGAGGTGATGTGCCGGGGAACGCAGGCTCAAACCCGACCGCGGCCGGCCTGCCCCATGGGTTCAGCCGTGCTGCCCGAACTTGGCGTACCAGATGACGAGGCCGACGAGGAGCAGCAGGCCGACGAAGGCCAGGACCGCGACCGTCTGTTGGGTGGCAGTTGCCGGGGACTTCTTCGGGCCGATGTCGTCGTGCTGTGGATCACTCATGGCCGCCCCGTCTCCAAGCCCCCACCATGGCCGATCGTCGCTTCCGCCGGCAAGCGCGGCGACTGACGGATCGATGCAGGTCCGGAGGAGGCCCGTCCGGGGCAAGGTGGCCGGTCGGGCCAACGGCAAAGCGGAGAGGCCATCCGCGCCGAACCCGACCGGCCGACCCTACGGTTCCCAGGAGATGCGGCGGACCTGAGTGCACGCAGGGTTTCGATCAGGCCGACGCTGAACTCCTCGAGAGGAGGTCACAGCCTGATCTGCCCCAAACCCTAGTCCCGGGCCGGCAGGTCTTCAACGGTTTCACAGAAGAACTGGCGGTAAACCGTTCCTTAACCTGAAGAAACAAGGTTTACCGTCAGGGTAAACGCTAGCCGCGTCAGGCCGCGTCGAGCACGACCCGGTTGCGGCCGTCGCGCTTGGCGCGATAGAGCGCCTGGTCGGCGCGCTTCAGGATCACATCGGCATCGAGGTCGCTGCCCTGGCGCTGGGCCATGCCGATGGAGACGGTCACGTCGATGGCCCGGGCGCCCTTGTTGATGGGGAACGGATCGCCGGCGACGCGGTTGCGGATGCGCTCGGCGACGATGGAGGCGACGCCCGCGTCGGTGTCCGGCATGATGACGACGAATTCCTCGCCGCCGAGGCGGCAGACGAGGTCGATGCCCCGCACGCTCTTGCGCAGGCGCTGGGCGAACTCGCGCAGCACCTCGTCGCCGGCGTCGTGGCCGTAGGTGTCGTTGACCGCCTTGAAGTAGTCGATGTCGAGGACGAGCACCGAGAGCGGCTTGCCGCGCATGGACGCCTGTTCCACCAGGGTGCCGAGATGGCTTTCCATGTAGCGGCGGTTGTGGAGCCCCGTCAGCCCGTCGGTGATGGCCATTTCCATGGACTGCTGGACGTTGTCGCGCAGGCGCGCCGTGTAGCGCTTCTTGCGCACCTGCGTGCGCACGCGCGCGGCCATCTCGTTGCGGTCGATGGGACGCATCAGATAGTCGTTTGCGCCGATGTCGAGGCTGCGCAGGAGCCGCGCCTCGTCCTCGGGCTCGGCGACGACCAGCACCGGCAGGCCGCGGGTGCGGTCGAGGGTGCGCAGCTGCGAGCAGAGGCGCAGCGGGTCGAAGTCGGACAGGCCGAGCGAGACCATGACGAGGTCGTAGTCGCCCTCGGCGGCCCGGAACAGCGCCTCCTGCGGCCGGGTCTCGACCTCCACCTTGTGCTGCGTGCGCAGCGCCTGGGCGATTCGCTCGTGGGAGGACGCGCGGTCGTCGACGACGAGGATGCGGCCGTCGAGCCCGCTCTCGGACACGGCCTCGAGAAGCGGGTCGCGCATGCCGATCTCGCGCGAGGTGACGGCGCGCATGCGCAGCTCGTCCTGCATCATCTTCAGCCGGACGAGAGAGCGCACGCGGGTGACGAGGGCGAAATCGTTGACGGGCTTGGTGAGGAAGTCGTCGGCCCCGGCCTCGAGGCCCTTCACCCGGTCGGCCGGCTGGTCCAGCGCGGTGACCATGATGACGGGGATGTGGTGGGTCGCCGGATTGGCCTTGAGGCGGCGGCAGGTCTCGAAGCCGTCCATGCCCGGCATCATCACGTCGAGGAGGACGATGTCGCACTGGGCGCGCTCGCAGATGGAGAGCGCCTCGGGGCCGGAACTGGCGGTCACCACGTCGAAATATTCGGCCGAGAGCCGCGCTTCCAGCAGCTTCACATTGGCGAGGATGTCATCGACGACCAGAACGCGCGCGGTCATGGCAGTGTGTCCCCCTCACGCCGCGCCGAGAAAGTGGCGGACGGTCTCGATGAACTTGTTCACGGAAATGGGCTTCGACAGATAGGCCTCGCAGCCTCCGGCCCGGATGCGCTCCTCGTCGCCCTTCATGGCGAAGGCGGTGACGGCGATGACCGGGATATGCCGAATCGTCTCGTCCTCCTTGATCCAGCGCGTCACGTCGAGGCCGGAGACCTCCGGCAGCTGGATGTCCATGAGGATGAGGTCGGGATGGTGCTCCCGGGCGAGCGAAAGGGCTTCCGTCCCGTTGCGGGTCTGGATCGTCCGGTAGCCGTTGGCCTCCAGGAGATCGTGGAAGAGCTTCATGTTGAGCTCGTTGTCTTCCACGATCATGACGGTTTTCGACATCGATCACTCGCACTTCCCGAACGGTCGCGGATGGTTGCCGGACCTTGACGGATAGCCCACAAGCTAGCGCCAAATCCTTTCAAAAGGACAAACCATGACGTTGCGTCCGCATGAACGAAACAGGGCCGCCGCCGAGGACATCGCCGCCCGCGCCCTCACCTTCCTGGCCGCCGACGAGGACCGCCTGACCCGTTTCGCGGCGCTGGCCGGCATCGATCTCGGGCAGATCCGCGAGATCGCCGGGCAACCCGGGTTCCTCGCGGCGGTGATGGAGCACCTGATGGGGGACGAGCCCCTGCTGCTCGCCTTCGCCGCGGAGGAAGGAGTGAAGCCGGAGGTCGTCGTCAGGGCCGCCCACGCGCTGGGTGCAGGCCCCTGGGAGCGGGACCACGCCTGATGCCAAAAGCCCCCTTGAAGCGGCCCGCCTTCGCGTCCACGGTCGCGGCATGGCCGCCCTCGCCTTCTGCCGCGACTGCCTGACCGAAGCCGCGCCGGGCGCCCTTCGCTGCCGCGCCTGCGGGTCGCCGCGCATCGCCCGCCACGACGAGCTCGCGACGCTCTCCATCGCCCATGTCGATTGCGACGCCTTCTACGCGGCGGTCGAGAAGCGCGACGATCCGAGCCTCGTCGACAAGCCGCTCATCATCGGCGGCGGCCGGCGCGGCGTCGTCTCGACCTGCTGCTACGTGGCGCGAATCCACGGCGTGCGCTCGGCCATGCCCATGTTCAAGGCGCTGCAACTGTGCCCCGAGGCCGTGGTCATCAAGCCGAACATGGAGAAATATGTCGGCGTCGGCCGGCAGGTCCGCCAGGCGATGCGGGCTCTGACCCCGCTGGTGGAGCCGCTGTCGATCGACGAGGCCTTCCTCGACCTCACCGGCACCGAGCGGCTGCACGGCGCGCCGCCCGCCATGGTGCTGGCGCGCTTCGCCCGCAGCGTCGAGAAGGAGATCGGCATCACCGTGTCGGTCGGGCTCTCCTACAACAAGTTCCTCGCCAAGATCGCCTCCGACTTGGACAAACCGAGGGGCTTCGCCGCCATCGGCCGGGCCGAGGCGCTGGATTTCCTGGGCTCGAAGCCGGTCTCGCTCATCTGGGGCGTGGGCCGCGCCACGCAGGAGGCGCTGGAGCGCGAGGGGTTCAGGCTGATCGCCGACCTCAGGCGGATGGACGAGGGCGACCTGATGCGCCGCTTCGGCGCCATGGGCCTGCGGCTCGCCCGACTCAGCCGTGGCGTCGACGAGCGGCGCGTGTCACCGGACGAGGAGACGAAGTCGATCTCGGCCGAGACCACCTTCGACACCGACATCCGCGACGCGCGGACGCTCGAGAAAAAGCTGTTCCTGCTCTGTGAGAAGGTCTCGGCGCGGGCCAAGGCGCAGGGCTTCGCCGGTACCACGGTGACGCTGAAGCTGAAGACGGCGGACTTCAAGATTCGCACCCGCTCGCGGTCCCTGCCCTCGCCGACCGTGCTCGCCGCACGGCTGTTCGAGGTGGGCCGCGACATGCTGGCGAAGGAGGCCGACGGCACCGCCTACCGGCTCATCGGCATCGGCATGTCCGAACTGACCGATCCGGCCAAGGCCGATCCGGCCGATCTGGTCGATCCCTCCATCGCTCGCTCGGTGAAGGTGGAGGGCGCCGTCGACGCCCTGCGCACGCGGTTCGGCAAGGCGGCCGTGGTGAAGGGCATCACCTTCGACGACTGAACGCTCTCAGGGCCGTGCGCAGGCCGTCTCGGGCTGCCATTCCAGGCTCGTCAGGTCGCCGCGCAGCGAGAACTCGCCGTAATGGATGACGAGCTGGCGCGAGACGCCGTTCTCATAGAGTTCGAAGGCGATGGAATAGACCGGGTTGGGGCTGTCGCGGCCGTCCTCGAAATAGCTGATCGTCACCGGCCAGCGGGCCAGCGCCGCAAGTTTCGGGTCGCGGGCGGCGGCCTCCACCTCGCCGGCGCCCGGCGCGATGCGCCGACCGATGATGGCGGTGGCGTTGTAGAGCTTCTCGCCCGTCTCGGCGCCGTCATAGACCTTGACCTCGAGGACGCTGCGGCCCTCGCGCGCCGCCTCGACGAGGCGGATGAGGTGCTCGGTCGGGAAGATCGCGGCGCGGTCGATCTGGCGCGTCAGTTCGCGCGGCCGCCTGACCGCGACGTTGACGGCGTCCGGGCCGCGCGTCGCCGTGCCGTCCGTCTCGGTCTGGGCGGCACCGTTGTGGCTGGAGCGGGAGGTGAAACGGAAGCTCGACCCGTCGCCCTCCTCGAAATGGGCGGTGCGCACGTCCATGACCAGGCGGTTGCCGTTCATGGTGAGCTCGACGACCTGGCGGAACGAGGTGGTGAAGCCCTCGCAGCGGTTGCCCGCCGTATCGAAGAGAATGCGCCCCCGGGCCTGGTCGAGACCGCGGGCGTCCCGGCGGGTGTCGAGGCTGAGGTCGTAGACGGCCCGGTGCGGCGCGAGAACGGCCGGAGCGGCCGCCTGGGCCGAGGCCGGACTCCCGCCGGATCCCGAGAGAACGAGCGCCGCGAAGACGGCGGCAAGGGCGGGTCGGACGGCGGGCATCGGGCGAACTCCTGGCGGCGAACCGGCGGAATCGGCCGCACGGCGGCCCTCGGCGTCGCAGCATAGAGAGGCGGCGACAGGGCGACAACGCGGCATGGTCGTGTCGCGCCGCGGCGCCTTGCCCCGGCAGGCTGGTTGGGGCAGGTTCCGCGGCGTCCCTCCCGCCGCCCGAGGTTTTCCGATGTCCAACATTGCCGCCCGCCTTACCGAACTGGGCATCGTCCTGCCGAACCCGGTGGCGCCGATCGCCAACTACGTGCCCTTCGTGCGCACCGGAACACTCCTGGTCGTCTCAGGTCAGATCTCCCTCGGCCCGGACGGACTGATGGCCGGAAAGCTCGGTGGCGGCGTCTCCATCGAGGAGGGGCAGAAGGCGGCCCGCCAGTGCGGCCTCAACGTCATCGCGCAGATCCAGTCGGCCGTCGGCAATCTCGACAACGTCATCCGCATCGTCCGTCTCGGCGGCTTCATCAACTGCACGCCGGACTTCCTCGACGCGCCAAAGGTGATGAACGGGGCGTCCGACCTCATGGTCGAGGTGTTCGGCGACAAGGGCCGCCATGCCCGCTCGACCATCGGCGTCGCGGCCCTGCCCGCCAACGCCGCGGTCGAGGTCGAGGCCATGGTCGAGATCGCCTGATGGCGGGCCGGGTCGATCTCGGCTGGCTGACGGCGCGGCCCATCGCCCATCGCGGGCTGCACGGAATGGCGCCGGGCGTGGTCGAGAACTGCCCGCGGGCCTTCGAGGCGGCCATCGCAGGCCGCTACGCCATCGAATGCGACGTCCAGCCGACCGCGGACGGCGATGCCGTCGTCTTCCACGACGGCACGCTGGATCGCCTGACGCAGGCCAGCGGCCGGGTCGACGCCCTGCCGGCGGCGGCGCTCAAGACCCTCGCCTTCAAGGCGACCGACGACCGGATGATCACGCTCTCCGAGCTCTTCGCCCTGGTCGCGGGCCGGGTGCCCCTGGTCGTCGAGATCAAGTCGGAGTTCGACGGCAAGCTCGGGCTCACCAAGACGGTCGCGGCGCTCGCCGCCGCCTATGCCGGCCCCGTGGCCCTGATGTCCTTCGACCCCGGTCCCATCGCCTGGCTGAAGGAGAACGCGCCGGGTCTCGTGCGCGGCATCGTCGCCGAATCCCACTATGCCGGCGCGCACTGGGAGCGCCTGCCCGCCGCCATGCGGACGGATCTCGCCGCCCTCGGCCACATGGAGCGCACCGACCCGGACTTCCTCTCCTGGCGCGTGGCGGACCTGCCGAGCGTCGCCACCGAACGCTTCCGCGGATCGATGAAGCGCCCGGTCATCTGCTGGACGGTGAGGACGGATGACGAGCGTGTGATCGCCGCCCGCCACGCCGATCAGGTGACCTTCGAGGGCTATCTCGCCTAAGCTCCGGGACATGAGTTCCATGCCCTTCACCCTCCGCGTCGCCACCAGCATCGCGGACATCCCCGCTCAGGTCTGGAACGCCTGCGCGGCGGACGAGACGGGCCATGTCGACCCCTTCCTCGACCACGCCTTCTTCCTCAGCCTCGAGGAGTCGCGCTCGGCCGTCCGCGAGACCGGCTGGCTCGGCCACCACCTCATCCTCGAGCGCGGCGGAGAGATCGCCGGCGTCATGCCGTGCTACCTGAAGAGCCATTCGCGCGGCGAATATGTCTTCGACGGCGGCTGGGCCGAGGCCTATGAGCGGGCCGGCGGACGCTACTATCCCAAGCTCCAGGCGAGCGTGCCCTTCACGCCCGCCACCGGCCGGCGGCTGCTGGTGCGCGCCGGGGCCGAGGCGGACGTCGCCCGGACCGCCCTCGTCCAGGGCGCGGCGCAGGTGACGCTACAGTCGGGCGTCTCGTCGCTGCACGTCACCTTCTGCCGCGAGGACGAGTGGGAGCTGATGGCGGCGGCCGGTTATCTCCAGCGCACCGACACCCAGTTCCACTTCGAGAACGAGGCTTACGGGACCTTCGACGACTTCCTCGCCGCCCTGTCGTCGCGCAAGCGAAAGGTGATCCGCCGCGAGCGGCGCGAGGCCCTGGAGGGGCGCGGCATCACCATCCGCTGGCTCACAGGCGCGGAGCTCACCGAGGCGGTCTGGGACCGGTTCTACGAGTTCTACATGGATACCGGCTCGCGGAAATGGGGCCGGCCCTACCTCACCCGCGCCTTCTACTCGCTGATCGGCGAGCGCATGGCCGACCGCATCCTGCTGGTGATGGCGGAACGGGAGGGGCGCTATGTCGCCGGCGCCATCAACTTCATCGGCCGCGAGGTGCTCTACGGGCGCCACTGGGGCGCGGTGGAGGAGCATCCCTTCCTGCATTTCGAGGTCTGCTATTACCAGGCCATCGACTACGCGATCCGCCACGGGCTGAAGCGCGTGGAAGCGGGCGCGCAGGGTGAGCACAAGCTGGCGCGCGGCTACCGGCCGGTGACGACCCGCTCCGCCCATTTCATCGCCGACCGGGGACTGCGCCGCGCCGTGGACGACTATCTCGCCCGCGAGCGCAGCTATGTGGCCGAGGCGGTGGAGGAACTGGGCACGATGACCCCGTTCCGGCGCGGCATTCCCGACGAGCAGGACTGAGGGCCCTACAGGTCCAGGCCGGTCAGGCCTTCGGCGATCCCGCCGACGACGCTCCCGACCCCGGAGGCGATGGACCCGACCGTGTCGACGGCTCCAGAGGCGATGGCGCCGCCGGTCTCGAAGGCGCTGCCCGCGAGGGTGCCGGCGGTCTGGGTCACGCTGGCCGCGGCCGAAGCGGTGGCCTGGCCGGCCGAGGTGACGGCGGTGCCGACCACGTCGAGGACGTTCGTCGCCAGATCGGTGACGTCGAACCACGAGCCGGACTCCGCCGCCTTCTTCTGCTCTTCCTCCTGCTGCGCGGCAGCGGCGGCGGCGGCGGGATCCTGCATGGTCATGGTGGTCTCCCGAAGGACAGTGGTGACCGGGCGAGACTGGCGGGGCCGCGTTTCACCGCGATGGCGCGGGACGCGTGCGAATGTGACGCGGAATCGCCCGGCGGCCAATGTGAACGCGGGCTAAACCGCGCGATATCGGCGGTTCAGCCTCCGGGGACGAGGATGCATCACGAACCGCCCGAGACGGTTCGCCCAAGGTCCACAAGGAGACATCGCCATGATCCATCGTCGTTCGTTCTTCACCGCCCTCGGTGCCGGCGTCGCCGCCACCGCGCTTGCCGCCGCCGCCGCGCAGGCCGCCCCCCTCGCCGTCGCGGCCGAGGGCTCCCTCGCCACCGAGGCCGTCGCCACCCCCGTCGCCGCCGAGCCGGTCGAGATGCGTCGCCATGCGCGCCGCCGCGTCCGGCGCGTGGTGCGTCGCAGCCGCCGCCGGACCCGCCGCATCGTCCGCCGCGCCCGCCGCCGGAGCTGAGAGCTTTCCGCGCCCGGCGACACGACCTCCGTCGCCGGGCGTCGATCTTCAGAAACAGTCCCCTGACACGTTTGGACACGAAGCGACTTGACGTCGCGTCAACCGGCGCAGCACTCTTTCCCCGGATGCGCCAGGACAGCCTTCAGGAGGATTGAGAATGATCCATCGTCGTACCTTCTTCGCCGCGGCCGCAGGAGCCGTCGCGGTCGCCACCGCGGGCGGAGCCGCCCAGGCCGCGCCTGCCGCTGCCACCGCCACCGCCGCTGCACCCGTTGCCGCCGCCCAGCCGACGGAGATGCAGTACTACATCATCCGCCGCCGCCGCGTTCGTTACTTCTACCGCCCGCGCCGCCGGGTCTATTTCATCCGCCGCCGCTACTATCGCCGCCGCTTCTACTGGTGAGCGGACGCGCGGCTTGACGCCGCGCTCCGTGATTGCGACACCCTCGCGGACCGGTTCGCGAGGGTGTTTTCATGTCTGCCACCGCCTATGATCCCAACAACGTCTTCGCCAAGATCCTGCGTGGCGAGATGCCGGCCCAGAAGGTCTACGAGACCGACAAGGTGCTGGCCTTCATGGACATCATGCCGCGCGCCGACGGCCACGTGCTGGTCATCCCGAAGGCGGCGGCCCGCAACATCCTCGACATCCATGCCGACGACCTCGCCGAACTGGCGCGCGCCGTCCAGTTCGTCGCGAAGGGCGTCAAGCGCGCCATGGCGGCGGACGGGCTGACCATCCAGCAGTTCAACGAGAGCGCCGGCGGCCAGGTGGTGTTCCACATCCACGTCCACGTGCTGCCGCGCTGGGAGGGCGTTCCCCTGCGGCCGCACACGGGCGCGATGGAGAACCCCGAGGTTCTGGCGACCCATGCGGCGACCATTCGCGCCGCGCTCGAGGCCATGCAGGCCGGCGGCTGACTATTTCAGCCCGAGCCAGGTTGCGCCGCCGCCGATGACGAGTTCGGCGGCGAGCACGCCGAAGAGGACCGTGCGGCGGCCGATCCAGTAGACGGCGATGCCGGCCACGAAGGCGCCGATCCGCCAGCCGAGCGGCAGGGTGGCGAGGGCCCCGCCGGGAAAGAAGGCGAGCTTGGCGACCACGGCGGCCAGGGTCGCGGTCGCGACCGCCCGCACCCAGATCAGGATTTCGGAGTTCTCGTCGAGGCCCCGCCCGACGACCAGCGCCATCCAGCGCCAGATCTCGCTCGGCAGGAAACCGACGAGGATGAGCGCGATGTAGGGCGTGAGGTCGGAGCCGAAGAGGGTCACGCCGCATCCCTCGCCCGCTTCAGCCGCGCGAGCCCATAGGCGAGCGTGCCACCGCCGAGTCCGGCGTAGAGCAGTTCCAGCCCGTCTCCCGCCAGCGCACCGACGAGCAGGCCGAAGAAGCCGAAGGCGATGGCCAGCTGGTCGGAGAGGATCCGAGCGGTGGTAAAAAGCGACAGCAGGAAGAAGATCGGGGTCAGGAAGAGCAGGCCGGCCGCGAAGGCGTGGGGAATGACGCCGGCGAGGCCGTAGCCCACGGCGGTCGCCGTCGTGGCGGAGACGAGAAGGCCAGTGCCGAGGCCGAGGAAGAAGGGCACCCGCCCCTCCCCGTCGATCTTCGGCAGGAGACGCAGGCTTTCCACCCAGATCGAGATGGCGACGAGGTGGGCGCAGACGATGGCCGTGACCGGGTGGCGGTTCTGCAGCCGCAGATAGGGCAGCAGCGACACGACCATGGGAAGGAGGCGGACCGAGGAGAGCCCGACGGTGAGCCCCACCGCCAGCCACGAGGCGCCGGAGCCGAGGCCACCCACGAGGATGAGATGGGCCGGCCCCGCCCAGATCAGCACCGTGGCGAGCATCGCCCAGGCCAGAGGCATGCCGTAGTCGGCACAGACCGACCCGATCCCGATGAAGGTGGCGGCGAGGATCACGGCCGGCAGCGCCGCGGCCGCACGGAGGCCCTGGCGATAGTAGGCGCCCTGGCTGAGGGGCGGCAGTGGCGGGTTTGCGGCGTGCATTAGACGTCGATCACTCGGCCAGGCGGCGCGCCGTGGCAAGGAGCGATCGTGCATGCGGGGCATTCGCGGGCCGAAAACGACAGGGCCCGGCGCGATCCCTTCGGATCGGCCGGGCCCTGACGGGTCTCGTTCAACGCTACTCCGCCTTCAGCGGAACCTTCGGGACGGAGCCGGAGGGGCGGCGCGGTTCGGACGGCGCGGGGACGCCGCCTCCGCCACCGCCGCCGCCCTTCGGCTTGCGCTTCGGCTTGGCGGGCGAGGACTTCTTGGCCGCCGCGCTCTTGGCGATGCGGCGCACGTCCGGCGCCACGGGCTCGGCGCGCGGCGTCACCGGTCCTGCGGGATAGTCGAAGGAGAGGATGGGGAAGCCCTCCTCGTCCTTCGAGACGATCACGCGGACGTGGCCGCCGTTCTTCAGGCGACCGAAGAGGAGGTCCTCGGCCAGCGGCTTCTTCACATATTCCTGGATGACGCGCGCCATGGGACGGGCGCCCATCTGCTCGTCGTAGCCGCGCTCGATCAGCCAGTCCTTGGCGTCCGGCGACAGTTCGATCGTCACCTGACGGTCGGCGAGCTGGGCCTCGAGCTGGAGGACGAACTTCTCCACGACATTGCCGATCACCTCGGTCGAGAGGTGGCCGAAGGCGATGACGGCGTCGAGACGGTTGCGGAATTCCGGCGCGAAGAGACGGTTGATCGCCTCCGAATCGTCGCCGGTCCGCTTGTTGCGGGTGAAGCCGATGGCGGGCTTGGCCAGGTCGGCGGCACCGGCATTGGTCGTCATGATCAGGATGACGTTTCGGAAATCGACCTGCTTGCCGTTGTGATCGGTCAGCTTCCCGTGGTCCATGATCTGCAGGAGGATGTTGAAGAGGTCCGGATGGGCCTTCTCGATCTCGTCCAGCAGCAGGACGCAGTAGGGATTCTGGTCGACGCCGTCGGTCAGGAGGCCGCCCTGGTCGAAGCCGACATAGCCGGGAGGCGCGCCGATCAGCCGCGAGACCGTGTGGCGCTCCATGTATTCCGACATGTCGAAGCGCAGCAGTTGGACGCCGAGCACCTGACTGAGCTGCTTGGCGACCTCGGTCTTGCCGACGCCCGTGGGGCCGGAGAAGAGGTAGTTGCCGATCGGCTTCTCGGGCTCGCGCAGGCCGGCGCGGGCGAGCTTGATGGAGGCAGAGAGCGCCTCGATCGCCTTGTCCTGGCCGTATACCACGCGCTTCAGCGTCGTCTCGATGTTGCGCAGCACCTCGGCGTCGTCCTTGGAAACGGTCTTCGGGGGGATGCGCGCCATGGTCGCGATCGTCGCCTCGATCTCCTTGAGGCCGATCGTCTTCTTGCGCTTGCCCTCGGGCACCAGCATCTGCGCCGCGCCGCTCTCGTCGATCACGTCGATCGCCTTGTCGGGGAGCTTGCGGTCATGGATGTAGCGGGCCGAGAGCTCGACCGCCGCCTTGATGGCCTCATTGGTGTAGCGCAGCTTGTGATAGGTCTCGAAGGTGGTCTTCAGCCCCTTCAGGATCTCGATGGAATCCTCCACCGTCGGCTCGCTGACGTCGATCTTCTGGAAGCGGCGGACGAGGGCGCGGTCCTTCTCGAAATACTGGCGGTATTCCTTGTAGGTGGTCGAGCCGATGCAGCGCAGCGTGCCCTGGGCGAGCGCCGGCTTCAGGAGGTTCGAGGCGTCCATCGCGCCGCCGGAGGTGGCGCCGGCGCCGATCACCGTGTGGATCTCGTCGATGAACATGATGGCGTTGGGGTGGGCCTCCACCTCCTTGATCACCTGCTTCAGCCGCTCCTCGAAGTCGCCGCGATAGCGGGTGCCGGCGAGCAGGGTGCCCATGTCGAGGGAGAAGACGGTCGCCTCCTTCAGCACCTCCGGCACGTCGTTCTCGACGATGCGCTTGGCGAGGCCCTCGGCGATCGCGGTCTTGCCGACGCCGGGGTCGCCGACCAGCAGCGGATTGTTCTTCTGGCGGCGGCAGAGCACCTGGATGGTGCGGCTGATCTCGCTGTCACGGCCGATCAGCGGGTCGATGCGGCCCTCGCGCGCCTTCTTGTTCAGGTTGACGCAATAGGTATCGAGCGCGTCGCCCTTCTTCTTGTCGCCCTCGGAGGCCTTCTCCTTGGCCTCCTCCGGCTCCTCGGCGCCCTTCGGCGCACGGGTCTCGGACAGCCCCGCCCGCTTGGCGATGCCGTGGCTGATGTAGTTGACCGCGTCATAGCGGGTCATGTCCTGCTCCTGCAGGAAATAGGCGGCGTGGCTCTCGCGCTCGGCGAAGATCGCCACCAGCACGTTGGCGCCCGTCACCTCCTCGCGACCCGAGGACTGGACGTGGATGACGGCGCGCTGGATGACGCGCTGGAACCCGGCGGTGGGCTTGGAATCCTCCGACCCGTCGGTGATGAGGTTCTCGAGCTCGGAGTCGACATAGCCGACGAGGCTCTTCTTGAGCTTGTCGAGATCGACGCTGCAGGCCTTCATCACCGCCGCGGCGTCCTGGTCGTCGACCAGGGCGAGCAGCAGATGCTCGAGAGTCGCATATTCGTGGCGACGCTCGTTGGCGAGCGCGAGTGCCCGATGGAGCGACTGTTCAAGGCTGCGGGAGAATGAAGGCAAGGGAACCTCGTCAACGTTCGCTGTGCGCCGTAGCGCCGAAGAGTGCCGGAAAACCGGCACCCGCAAAACTCATTTCTTTTCCATCACGCATTGCAGCGGATGCTGGTTCTTACGGGCGAAGTCCATGACCTGGGTCACCTTGGTCTCCGCCACCTCGTAGGTGTAGACGCCGCACTCGCCGACGCCGTGCTGGTGCACGTGCAGCATGATGCGCGTGGCGTCGTCGCTGCTCTTGTTGAAGAATTTCTGCAGGATGTGCACGACGAACTCCATGGGCGTGTAGTCGTCGTTCAAAAGCAGAACCCGGTAGAGGCTCGGCCGCTTCGTCTGGGGACGGGTCTTGGCGATGACGGAGGTGCCGGGCCCCGTGGGGTCCTGGTCTCGCTCGTCCCGCTTGCCGGCCATGAGGGTGACGGCGGTCCAGTGTCCCGCCGCCTCGTCCTCGCCCCTCGCCGCTCCTGCGTCCTGTGTCATGGTCCCTGTTTCGTGCCGCATTGACGCCACGCCTGATAGCCGGTTCGATCGATGTCCATTCGAAAGCGAAGATGGACGCCTGCACTGCGGGAATCATGCCGAGCCACGCCGCCGGAGGCTAGCCCCAAAATAGGGGCGGACGTGTGGTCTCGCCAGATGTGGTGGACAAAGGCCTCCGCATCCCTGCCGTTCGGCGGGCGCGGCGGCGACGGGGAACGCCAGGTGAAGACGAACGCGCACAGGAACGGCCGGGGACGATGAACGGCGTCGAGATCGCGCTGCGCCTCGTCGGCGCCTTCTACGTGCTGGCCGGGCTGCTCGCCGCCCGGCAGATGGTGATGGAAGCCTTTCTCGACAAGGCCCTCGCCGGGCTGACCCTGAAGCCGGTTCCGCGCGCAGACCGGCTGCGCGGCCGGTGGATGCTGGGGATTGCGGCCAGCGTCTTCGCGGGCGGCGTTCTGCTGCTCGCACTGAGCATCCTCGCCCTCCCCGCCTTCATCGCCTGCGCCGCCGCACAGGCCGCCTATCTCGGCCACGCGGCTCCAAGGCTGATCGATCCGGACGACCCGCCGGACCCCGCCGGCCGGCGTCGCACCCGCAACGCCTTCCTCGTCTATCTCGGCGCGACGGGGCTCGTGGCAGCGGCGGGAGCGACGGGCCATCTGCGCTGGCCTTGGGACGATCCTTGGCCTGCGGCGATCGCGGGCATCGCCGTCGCGATCTTCGTCGCCTGGCACGTCTCGAAGGCGACGGAGACCCTCGGCGGGCGGCGGGACTTTTCCACCGGGCCCCTGGAGCCGGAGACCCCGGAGGTGCTGCCCTCCAGGGTGCGGCTGATGGTGCGGCCCTTCGTCCTGCCCTTCGCCGACGACGCGACGGGACGCGTGGTGCCGCAGTCCCTCGCCGTCAGCACCTTCGGGGAGGCGCTGGTGGCGGACATCCTCGACTGGGAAGAGGCCTATCTCGCCACCATCCCCCTGCAAAAACGCACCGGCGGCTTCAGCGACCCGGCGGCGGCGGCGCGCCACGAGGCCGCGGGACGCGCGCTGGCGGAGCGGATGGCGGCCGCCCTCGGTGCGGAGCGGGTGACCTATGCCCCGGTCGGCACGCCGTTCCCCGAGGCGCCGGAGCGCAGCTATACCCGTCCCGAGCGCATCAAGGTGATGGCCGACTACGGCTGCCATCCCCTGTGGTCGATGGACGAAGCCTATTCCGGCAATCTCGATCCGGAGGTGCTCGGCCTGTCGCCAGGCCTCGTCGCCGACCTCGCGACCTGGGCCGAGAAGTTCGACGATGCGCTGGACTGGGACAATCCCGGCGCCGTCCGGGACGATGACGGTTTTTTGGCGCGGCACGAGGCGGAAGGCCGCGGGCTGGCCAAGCGGCTCGCCGGCGAATTCGCCGCCGCGGGCCGCGAGGTCCGGGTCTTCCTGGGGACCCAGGAAAACGGCGTGGTCGAGGTCACGGGCGGGACGTCACCGTCCGCCCCCGGGGGCTGAGCCTCACGCCGCCTTCTTCGTCTCGGCGATCTTCACGAGGTTGCGCAGGATGACCGCCGTGCCCTTCAGGCGGTCCTCGGCCTTCGGCCAGTCGCGGATGAAGACGATCTTCTGGTCGGGCCGGACCTTCGCCAGCGAGCCCTGCTCGCCGATATAGCGCACGAGGCCGGCGGGATTGGCGAATTTGCCGTCCCGGAAGGTCATGACGATGCCGCGCGGACCCGAATCGACCTTCTCGACATTGGCTCTGCGGCAATAGGCCTTGATCACCGCCACCTTGACGAGATGCTGGACCTCGTCCGGCAAGGGGCCGAAGCGGTCGATCATCTCGGCGGCGAAGCCGTCGATCGCCTCGTCGGTGTCGAGGTCGCCGAGGCGGCGGTAGAGCTGCAGCCTGAGGCCGAGGTCCTCCACATAGGTCTCGGGGATGAGGATGGGCGTGCCCACCGTGATCTGCGGCGACCACTTGTCCTCGACCGTCTCCTCGACGAGGCCGGCCTTCATCATCGTCACAGCCTCTTCCAGCATCTGCTGGTAGAGCTCGTAGCCGACCTCCTTGATGTGGCCCGACTGCTCGTCGCCGAGCAGGTTGCCGGCGCCGCGGATGTCGAGGTCGTGGGAGGCGAGCTGGAAGCCGGCGCCCAGCGTGTCGAGCGACTGCAGCACCTTGAGGCGGCGCTCGGCCTGCGGCGTTACCGGCTTCTTCTCCGGCAGCGTGAAGAGCGCATAGGCGCGGGTCTTGGCCCGGCCGACACGGCCGCGCAGCTGGTAGAGCTGGGCGAGGCCGAACATGTCGGCGCGCCAGACGATCAGCGTGTTGGCGCGCGGGATGTCGAGGCCGGATTCGACGATGGTGGTGGACAGGAGGATGTCGACCTTGCCGTCGTAGAACGCGCCGATCCTGTCCTCCAGGTCGCCGGCCGCCATCTGGCCGTGGGCGACGATGAACTTCGCCTCCGGCACGTGCTCGCGCAGGAAGGCCTCCGCCTCGGCGAGGTCCTCGATGCGCGGGCAGACGAAGAAGGCCTGGCCGCCGCGGTAGCGTTCGCGCAACAGGGCCTCGCGGATGATGAGCGGATCGAAGGGCGTCACGAAGGAGCGAACCGCAAGGCGGTCGACCGGCGGCGTCGCGATGATCGACAGGTCGCGCACACCGGTCATGGCGAGCTGGAGGGTGCGCGGGATCGGCGTCGCGGTGAGGGTCAGCACGTGGACCTCGGCGCGCAGCTCCTTGAGCCGCTCCTTGTGGCCGACGCCGAAATGCTGCTCCTCGTCGACGATGACGAGGCCGAGATCCTTGAACGAGATGGCCTTGCCGAGGAGGGCGTGGGTGCCGACGACGACGTCGACCGTTCCGTCGGCGAGGCCCTTCTTGGCGGCGGCGAGATCGGCGGAACCGACCATGCGGGAGGCCTGGGCGACCGTCACCGGCAGGCCCTTGAAGCGCTCGGCGAAGGTCTTGTAGTGCTGGCGCGCGAGCAGGGTCGTCGGCACCACCACCGCCACCTGCTTGCCGCTCATGACGGCGGCGAAGGCGGCGCGCAGCGCCACCTCGGTCTTGCCGAAGCCGACGTCGCCGCAGACGAGGCGGTCCATCGGACGGCCCGAACCCATGTCCTCGAGCACGGAATCGATGGCGCCCGCCTGGTCCTCCGTCTCGTCGTAGGGAAAACGGGCGGCGAACTCGTCATAGGCGCCGTCCGGCGCCACCAGCTTCGGCGCCTCGCGCAGGGCGCGGGCCGCTGCGATCTTGATGAGGCCTGCGGCCATCTCGAGGATGCGCTTCTTGAGGCGGGCCTTGCGGGCCTGCCAGGCGCCGCCGCCGAGCTTGTCGAGCTGGGCCTCCGCGTCCTCGGAGCCGTAGCGGGTGAGGAGCTCGATGTTCTCGACCGGCAGGAACAGCTTGTCACCGCCGGCATAGTGCAGCTCGACGCAATCGTGCGGCGCGCCGGCCGCCGTCACCGTCTTCAGCCCGACGAAGCGGCCGATGCCGTGATCGACATGGACGACGAGGTCGCCGGCCGACAGGCTGGTGACGTCCGAGAGGAAGTCCTGCGCCCGCTTGCGGCGCTTCTGGGCGCGGACCAGCCGGTCGCCGAGAATGTCCTGCTCGCCGATGACGGCGAAGTCCGGCGTCTCGAACCCCTCCTCGACGCCGAGGACGGCGAGCGCGATCTCGTCGCCGCGCAGGGCCTGCGCCGCGGACCAGCTCGCCACCGGCCGCAGGGCCTTCAGCCCGTGATCCTCGAGAATGGGCTGCAGGCGCTCGCGCGAGCCTTCCGACCAGGCGGCGACGAGGACGCGCTTCTTCTCCTTGCGCAGCGCCGCCACGTGGGCCGTGACCGCGTCGAAGACGTTGGCGTTCTCGTCGGCGCGCTCGGCGGCGAAGGTCCGGCCGCGCCGGCCGTCGAGGTCGATCATCACGCCGTCGGAGGCACCGGCGAGCGCGAAGGGCGAGAGCCGGACGACGGCCTCGCCACCCCGACGGCGCTCCCAGTCGGACGGCGAAAGATAGAGCGCATCCGGGGGCAGCGGCTTGTAGGAGGCGGAGGAATCCTGCTCGAGCGCCGTCTTCCGCGCATCGTAGTAGTCGGCGATCGTCGTCAGGCGCTCGCGGGCCGCCTCCTCCACCTGCGCGTCGAGGACGATGCCGGCATCGGGCAGGTAGTCGAACAGCGTGTCGAGGCGGTCGTGGAAGAGCGGCAGCCAGTGCTCGACGCCGGGGTGGCGGCGGCCCTCGGAGACCGCCTCGTAGAGCGCGTCGCCCTTGGTGGAGCCGCCGAAGGCGCGCACATAGGCGAGCCGGAACTTCGACATGGTCTCTGTGGTGATCTGCATCTCTGCCGTCGGCACGAGATCGAGGCGGCGCAGGTTCCCGGTAGTGCGCTGGGTCTCGGGATCGAACGATCGGATGGATTCGAGCGTGTCGCCGAAGAAGTCGAGGCGGATGGGCGCGTCGAGCCCCGGCGCGAAGAGATCGAGGATGCCGCCGCGGACGGCATATTCGCCGACCTCGCGCACGGTCGAGGTGCGCAGGTAGCCGTTGATCTCCAGCCACGCCTGGAGGTCCGCCATGGCGATGACGTTCCCCGGGGCCGCCGACAGCGACTGCTTGGCGAGCACGGCGCGGGCCGGAACCCGCTGCAGCGCTGCGTTCACCGTCGTCAGCACGATGGCCGGGGTCGACCGGCCCGTGGTGCGCGCGAGGCGCGACAGGGTCAGCATCCGCCGCGCCATGACGGCGCCGTTGGGCGAGGCACGGTCGTAGGGCTGGCAGTCCCAGGCGGGAACGGGGAGGATCTCGATGCCGGGCGCGAAGAAGCCGAGCGCCGTCTCCATGGCCTGCATGCGCGGCCCGTCGCGACAGATCACGAGCAGTTCCGGCGAGGCCTGGTCGCCCTTGGCGTGGAGCTGGCGCGCGAGATCGGCGACGACGAGAGCGTCGTAGCCCTGGGGCACGCCCGCGAGGGTCAGACGCCCGCGCGAGGCGACGACGTCGGCGGGAGAACGTTTCGCCATCAGCCGGCCCAGGCCCCGCGGCCTTCGGCGTGGAAGGTCTTCAGCGCGCGGAACACGCTGGTGTCGTAGTTGCCGGGCGTCTCGGACTTGTCGGTCACCCAGGCGAAGAGATCGCGGTCGGGGACCTCGATCAGCCGCTCGAAGTCGTCGAGCTCAGCCTCGCTGAAGTCGCCGATATGCACGTCGGCGAAACGGCCCATGATCAGGTCCATCTCGCGCGTCCCGCGGTGCCACGAACGGAAGAGGATCTTCCGGCGGCGCGGATCGAGATCGGCGGAGGAACGGGTGGTTCCGGTCATCGACAGGGCCTCGTTGCGTGTTGCACGGCATCTACGCGCGAGGCCCGTTTCCGGAGCCAGCGCGAATGCAAGGCAGCTAACGGCAAAAGCCGGGCAGGCCCTTTCGGACGAAACCCGGTGCGGTGCACCCCTAGCAAAGGCGGAGAGGGATTTACAAGCCGCGCGGCCCGCGGGCCTGTCGGCAGCGGACGCCACGGACTAGATTGCCGCGATGCGTCCCACGCGACTCGATCCCCTGTTTGCGCCGCTGACCACCCTGAAGGGCGTCGGCGCCAAACTCGAAGGCCTCTATGCGAAGCTGCTCGCCAGCGAGGGTCCGCCGCGCGTGGTCGACCTCCTCTTCCACCTGCCGAGCGGGCTGATCGACCGGCGGTCGCGGCCGACGCTCGCCGAGGCTGTGCCGGGCGCCATCGTCACGCTCGCCGTGCTGGTGGAGCGGCACCGGCCGGCGCCGCCGGGCAAGTCGCGGGCCCCTTACAAAGTTCTCGTCTCCGACGAGACCGGCGACCTGACGCTCGTCTGGTTCAACGCCCATCGTAGCCGCATCGAGCAGATGTGCCCGGTCGGCGAGACGCGGATCGTCTCGGGGCGGATCGAGCTCTTCGACGGCATGCGCCAGATGGTGCATCCCGACCGGGTGCTGGCGCCGGAGCAGGCGGCGACCATGCCGATGATGGAGCCGGTCTATCCGCTCACCGAGGGGCTCGGCTCCGGCCACGTGCGGCGCGCCGCCGAAGCGGCCCTCGCCCGCCTGCCCATCCTGCCGGAATGGCTGGAGCCGCGGCACCTGGCGCGCGAGGGCTGGCCGGATTTCGCCACGGCCCTCAGGCGCATGCACCAGCCCGAAAGCCCGGAGGATTTCGCGCCCGAGGGTCCTGCCCGCTCGCGGCTCGCCTATGACGAACTCCTCGCCAACCAGCTCGCCCTCGGCCTCGTGCGCGCCAACCTGAAGCGGCCGGCGGGCCGGCGTAACGTCGGCGACGGGGCGCTGCGCGCCCGCATCGGCGGCGCCCTGCCCTTTGCCCTCACCGGGTCGCAGACCACCGCCATCGCCGAGATCGCCGCGGACATGAGCGCCCCGACGCGCATGCTGCGCCTCCTCCAGGGCGACGTCGGCTCCGGCAAGACGGTGGTCGCGCTGATGGCCATGGCCGCCGCGGCGGAGGCAGGCCGGCAATCCGCCCTGATGGCGCCAACCGAACTGCTGGCACGCCAGCACGCGAAGACGCTGACGCCGCTCGCCGCCGCCGCGGGCCTGAGGGTCGCGATCCTCACGGGACGCGAGAAGGGGCGCGAGCGCGAGGAGATCCTCGCCGGCCTCGCCTCGGGAGACATCGCCATCGCCGTCGGCACCCACGCCCTGTTCCAGGACCACGTGCGCTTTCGCGACCTCGGCCTCGCCGTCATCGACGAGCAGCACCGGTTCGGCGTGCAGCAGCGCCTGGCGCTGGCGGCCAAGGGCGAGGCGGTCGACCTCCTCGTCATGACGGCGACGCCGATCCCGCGCACGCTGGTTCTGACCTATTTCGGCGACATGGAGTCCTCGCAACTGCGCGAGAAACCGGCCGGCCGCAAGCCGGTCGACACCCGCGTCATCGCCATGGACCGGCTCGGCGACGTGGTCGACGGCATCGGCCGGGCGCTGGAGGCGGGCCGGCAGGTCTACTGGGTCTGCCCGCTGGTCGCCGAGGCGGAAGAGCCGGACGAGAACACGCCGGACCTCGCCGCCGCGGAGGAGCGCTTCGCCCTGCTCCAGCAGCGGTTCGGCGCGGCGGTGGACATGGTCCACGGGCAGATGAAGGGCACCGACAAGGACGCCGCCATGGCGCGTTTCTCCGCCGGCGAAACGCGGCTCCTGGTCGCCACCACCGTCATCGAGGTCGGCGTCGACGTCCCCGCCGCCTCCATCATGGTGATCGACCATGCGGAGCATTTCGGTCTCGCCCAGCTTCACCAGCTGCGCGGCCGCATCGGCCGCGGCGCGGAGGCCGCGACCTGCATCCTGCTCTACAAGGGGCCCCTCGGAGAGACGGCGCGCCGCCGCCTCGACATCATGCGCGAGACGGAAGACGGCTTCCGCATCGCCGAGGAGGATCTGACCCTGCGCGGCGAAGGCGATCTCCTCGGCACCAAGCAGTCCGGCATGCCGGGCTTCCGCCTGGCGCGGCTCGAGCATCACGCGCCGCTGATGGAGACGGCGCGCAGCGACGCCCGGCTGGTGATCGAGACCGATCCGCAACTCGCCTCCGCCCGTGGCGCCGCGCTGCGCGATCTGCTCTACCTGTTCGGTCGCAACGAGGCGATCCGCCTCATCAAGGCCGGCTGACCATGCTTGCCCGCCCCCTCCGCTTTCTCGTCTTCCTGGCCGGCTGCCTGTTCACGGTGATCGGCGTGATCGGCCTCATCCTGCCCGGCCTGCCGGGAACCGTCTTCCTCATCCTCGCGGCCTGGTGCTTCGCGCGGTCCTCGCCGCGCTTCGAATGGTGGCTGCTCCACCATCCCCGCCTCGGGCCGCCGGTGAAGACATGGCGCGAGCGCGGCGCCATCGCGCCCCGGATCAAGGCCATCGCCATCGGGTCCATGGCGCTGTCCTGGGGGCTCGTCTGGCTCACCGCCCCGCCGATCGCCATCGCCTTGTCCGGCATCGCCATCGCCGCCAGCGCCCTCTATGTCGGGACGAGACCCGGCGCATGACCACCCCGCGGACCACGCGCATCGTCTGCGCCGGCATCACCACGCTCGACATCATCTACGGGCTGGACGAGATCCCGACCGTCCCGCTCAAGTTCCGCTCGAGCCGCATGGTCACCTCCGGCGGCGGCCTCGCCGGAAACGCGGCCACCGCCTGCGCCCGGCTCGGCGCCTCCGTCGCCCTGATCGCGCGGCTCGGCGACGACCCCTTCGCCGCCATGATGATCGAGGAGCTGGAGCGGGACGGCGTCGACTGCACGCTGGTGCGCCGTTGCCCCGGCCATCGCTCGCCTGTGTCGGCCGTGGTCATCGACCGCAAGGGCGAGCGCCTGGTGGTGAGCTATTCCGACCCGGACATCCCCTCCGACACGGGCTGGATCGACGCCGGCGTCCTCGCCGGTGCCGACGCCACCTATGCCGAGACGCGCTGGATCGAGGCGGCCATGGCGCTGCTGCCGCTGGCGCGGGCCGCGGGCCTGCCGTCGGTCCTCGATGCCGACCGGCGGCCGGACCGGCCGGAGGTGCTGACCCTTGCCAGCCATGTGGGCTTCTCCGCGCCGGCCCTGCGCGACCTCACCGGCATCGACGACCTCGCGGGAGCCCTCGCCCATGCATCCGAAGGCGCCGCCAACGTGTATCTCGTCACGGATGGCGACCGCGGCGCCTGGTACATGGACGGGCGCAGGGTCCGGCACGTGCCGGCCTTTCCCGTGACGGCGGTCGACACGCTCGGGGCCGGCGACACCTGGCACGGGGCGCTCGCCGTCGCCCTGGCCGAAGCGCAGCCGCTCGACCGGGCGGTGCGCTTCGCCAATGCGGCGGCGGCCCTCAAGTGCACCGCCTTCGGCGGGCGCAAGGGCATGCCCGACCGGGCGAGCGTCGACGCGCTGCTGGCGGGACGCGGATGACTTGAGGTAAGGTAGAGGCCGTGACCACATCCATCCCCTCCCGCCTCATCGCCGCGCTGGCCGCGCTCTTCATCGTCGCGGCCGTGACCTCGGCCGAGGCCCGCACGACCGCGGTGCTGATCCAGGGCCTGACCCAGGCGCAGGTCCTCTACCGCTCCGCCACCGTCAGCCTCCGGAGCGGCCGCGCCGAGGAGGCCGAGACCGCCCTCAAGGCGCTGATCGCCCTCTGGGACGAGACGGCGGCGGCGACCGCGGCCGACCCGCCGCCGGTGGCGGCACGGATCAATCTCTTCGCCGAGGTGATGGAGGGCGGGCGCGCCCGGCTGCGGAGGGCGGCCGAGGTCCTCTCCCAGGGGCGGCAGGACAGCGCGCTGGAGGAACTGGCGCCGCTCAAGCGGGAATGGATCGGCCTTCGCCGGGGCATCGGCCTCTACGGACTCGTCGAATGCCTCGAGGAATCGAGCGAGGCGGCCGAGGCGCTGATGACCCATCGGCGCCAGCCGGCCGACCTGACCCGCGGCGAGACCCGCGGCGACATCATCGCCAAGGCCGCCGTCTATCGCTTCGCACTTCGCCGCTGCGAGTCCTTCGCGGCGCTGGACCCCGCCGGCAACGGCGAGTTCCGCCGGCAGGCCGAGGCCATCGGCGCCGCCATCGACGTCATCGATTCCGCCCTCAGGCTGCGCGATCCCGCCCTGCTCGAACGGGTCCTGGGTGACCTCAAGACCTTCGACACGCAACTCTCCCAGCGGTTTGCAGGATAGCTCGCCGCTGGACAGGCCCTCCGGCGCCATGCCACCACTTCAACCGATTTGAGCCGCACAGAACGGCAAAGACGGGAGAGACGCATGGCGAAGAGGCTGGCGGGCAAGGTGGCGGTCGTCACCGCGGCGGGTCACGGAATCGGGCGGGCCATCGCCATGGCCTTCGTGGCCGAGGGCGCGAAGGTCATCGCCACCGACATCGACCGGGCGAAGCTGGAGGGGATCGCGAAGGCGAAGAAGCTCAGGCTCGACGTCACGTCGACCCGCGCCGTCGAGGCGCTGGCGGCGAAGACCGGCCCCGTCGACATCCTCGTCAACGCCGCCGGCTGGGTGCATCACGGCACCGTCCTCGACACCAGCGAGCAGGACTGGGACCGCTCCTTCGACCTCAACGTCAAGTCGATGCACCGGACGATCCGCGCCTTCCTGCCGGGCATGCTGGAGAAGGGTTCGGGGTCGATCGTCAACATCGCGTCCGGCGCCTCGTCGGTGCGCGGCGTGCTCAACCGCTACGCCTACGGTGCCTCCAAGGCCGCCGTCATCGGCCTCACCAAGTCGGTCGCCATCGACTACATCCGCCGCGGCGTGCGCTCCAACGCCATCTGCCCGGGCACGATCCAGTCCCCGTCCCTCGACGATCGCATCAAGGCGCTGGCGGCCTCGACGGGCCAGTCGGAGGCGGACGCCCGCAAGGCCTTCATCGACCGCCAGCCGATCGGCCGGCTCGGGACGGCCGAGGAGGTCGCGATGCTCGCCGTCTATCTCGCGTCCGACGAGGCCGCCTATACGACGGGGGCCATCCACATCGTCGACGGCGGCTTCTCGCTCTAGGCGTCGAGGGCTCAGCGGAACGGGGTGCGGATGGTGAGCGGGGAGGGGATCGAACCCTCGACCACATGATTAAAAGTCACGTGCTCTACCGCTGAGCTACCCGCCCATCCGGCGGGGGGTTTGGCGGATTGCCGCGGCGAAGTCAATTGCGGGCGACATCGCGACGCGGTGATCTCCCGCGGTCCTCCCCACCGGCATGGAAAAGGGCCCGCATCTTGCGACGCGGGCCCGATTTCGCCGTTACCAGCCGCGGCGATAGGCGCGACGGCGCCAATAGCGGCGGCGACTGCGGCGGATCATCCGCTCGCGGCGATAGGCGCCGCGGCTGCCGCGCCGGAGCACGCGCCCGCGCGGGGTCTGCTCGGACTGCATTTCCACGGGAGCGGCGGCAGCCGGAGCCACGTCGAGCGGGGCGGCATGGGCGGCGCCCGAGAGGCCACCGGCCGTCGCGACGGCGGCGATGCCAGCGATCGCTCCGAAGAACATGCGTCTGGTCGTCATGGGAATCTCCTCGATTGTGGGCACGGCTGCGGGGCAGCCATCGCGCCGCTTGTGGCGGTAGAACCGGAACGCATGACGGCGGTCATTGTTCACTCGACAGGGCACACCGGCCTGTCCGCGCGCCCTGCCCTTTCCAGACGGCCCGGTGCCAACCGAGACTTGCGCATGATCCTTCGCCGAATCGTCTTCTTCCTCGCGCTGCTCCTCGGTGTCCTCGCCTCGCAGGTGCCGGAATTCGCGCAGCAGTATCGCCAGCGCCTGGGCGGCGCCGTGGACGAGCTCAACCGCATCATTCGCGCGTTCGACGCGGACGCCGCGCGCATGCAGATGAACCGCGACACGGGCCTCGAGAGGCTCCTCGGCAATCCCGACGGCTTCGTGCGCCAGCGCGGCGAGCAGATCCGGGCGGACGCGGCGCGGGCCGCGCGGCTGGAAGCACAGCTCCAGTCCTACGAGAGCGCCGGGCCCTTCTGGCGCCTCGCGACCTTCGCGCGCAGCTATGAGCCGGAGATCGCCCGCCGCGCCGCGCAGAACTTCGAACCGGCGGTGCCAGTCACCTCCGAGGGTCTGGTGATGACGGCGGTCGGCTTCCTCGTCGGCTGGCTCGGCGGACGCGCCATCATCGCGCCGATCCAGAGGCGGCGGCGACGGCTCAGGATCGAGCGGGCCTAGAAGGTCACTCGGGCGCCATGCGCCTGACGCCGTCCTTGATGAACACGCGGAACGGCGTGGTGCCGGTGGCGCCGCCCTCGTCCGCCCGCCAGCGGCCGTTGGTGCAGAGGATGCCGCCGGCAGCCGGCACCGCATCGAACTCAACACGGTTGCGATAGACCGTTCCGTCGGGCGTCGTGGCCGTGAACGCCGTGGTGCATTTGCCGTCGGCGACCACGGGATCGTAGCCGCCGATCATGATGCCGCCGCCGCCGGTGCTGGGAAACGGATCGCGCAGCAGCGGCCAGGCGGCATAGTCCTCGGACGCGGCGGCGCCGCCGATGGCCAGCAGCGTTGCCGCCATGGCCGTCATCATCGTCTTGCGCATGATCGGGTCTCCTCGGGCCGCGCGAAGGCGCGCCGCGTGGAGGGGTACACGGCAGGCGCGCCCGGTGGATGCAGCGCTTGCACCGGGGGCCGGGACGCGGGAACAATGCGGCCCCCTCCCCCGCCGGTGATCCATGTCGCATTCCTGCCCGAAGCACCTCTCCCATCTCCTCGTCACCCCCGGCAGCGCGGTGGACCTCGACGACATCGACCCGCGCGCGGTCGATTTCCTCGGGGAGGAGGACAAGGTGCGCGCCCGCTTGGCGGAGGATGCCGAGGCGATCGACCGGCTGCAGGACCGGCTCTACGCCGAGGGCAAGCGCGCCCTGCTCGTCATTCTCCAGGGCACGGATACCTCGGGCAAGGACGGCACGATCCGCGGCGTCTTCAACGCCACCGGCCCGCTCGGCGTCACGGTGACGGCGTTCAAGCGACCGAGCGAGGAGGAACTCGCCCACGATTTCCTGTGGCGGGTGCATATGGCCGCCCCGCGGCGCGGCACGATCGGCATCTTCAACCGCTCCCACTACGAGGACGTGCTGGTCGGCCGGGTGCGCAACCTCGCGCCGAAGGAGGCGATCGAGGATCGCTACCGGGCGATCAACGACTTCGAGCGGCTGCTGACCGACAACGGCACGGTGGTGCTGAAGTTCATGCTCCACATCTCCAAGGCCGAGCAGGCCGAGCGGCTGCAGGAGCGGCTGGACGAGCCGGAGAAAAACTGGAAGTTCAACGCCGGCGACCTCGAGGACCGCAAGCTGTGGGGCGCCTTCAAGAAGGCCTACGAGACCGCCCTCTCCCGCTGCTCGACCGAGCACGCGCCCTGGCACATCGTGCCGGCGGATCGGAAGTGGGCGCGCAACGCCATCGTCGCGGCCATCGTCCGCGACACGCTGGAGACCATGGATCCGCGCTATCCGAAGATGCCGTGGAAGCCGTCGGACTTCACCATCACCTGACGGCGCGGGTGCTTCAGCCCTGCCGGGTCACGCCTGGAACGGCGCGATGTCGCCCCTCGCCCAGCCCTCGCGGACCTCCGCCCTGTAGTCGGCATAGGCCCCCGCGGCGATGGCGGCGCGGGCGCCGGCCATGAGCTCCTGATAATAGGCGAGGTTGATCCAGGTGATCAGCATGGAGCCGAGCATCTCCTCGGTGCGCACGAGGTGGTGCAGGTAGGCCCTGGAATAGTCGCGCGCCGCCGGGCAGGTCGAGGTCTCGTCGAGGGGCCGCGGATCCTCGGCATGACGGGCGTTGCGGAAATTGACCTTGCCGTAGCGGGTGAAGGCCTGGCCATGGCGGCCGTTGCGGGTCGGCATGACGCAGTCGAACATGTCGACGCCGCGGGCGACGGCGGCGAGCAGGTCGTCGGGCGTGCCGACGCCCATCAGATAGTGCGGCTTCTCGTCGGGCAGATGCGGCATCACCGCCTCGATCATGGCCAGCATGACCTCCTGGGGCTCGCCGACCGCGAGGCCGCCGATGGAGTAGCCGGGAAAGTCCATGGCGGCGAGGGCGCGGGCGCTGGCAATGCGCAGGTCCGGCTGGTCGCCGCCCTGGACGATGCCGAACAGCGCCCTGCCCTCGGGCTGCGCCTCGAAGGCGCGCTTCGAACGCTCGGCCCAGCGCAGCGAGAGCTGCATGGCCTTGTCGATGGCGGCGCGCTCGTTGGGGAGCGCCACGCATTCGTCGAGCTGCATCTGGATGTCGGCGCCGAGCAGGCCCTGGATCTCGACGGAGCGCTCGGGCGTCAGTTCGAAGCGCGAGCCGTCGACATGGCTCGCGAAGGTCACGCCCTGTTCGGTGAGCTTGCGGAGCTTCGCCAGCGACATGACCTGGAAGCCGCCGGAATCGGTGAGGATCGGGCCGGTCCAGCCGCCGAAGCGGTGCAGGCCGCCGAGTTTGGCGATCCGCTCGGCCCCCGGCCGGAGCATGAGGTGATAGGTGTTGCCGAGGATCACGTCGGCGCCGAGCGCCTTCACCTGATCCATGTACATGCCCTTGACGGTGGCCTGGGTGCCGACCGGCATGAAGGCCGGCGTGCGGATGGGCCCCCGCGGCGTCGAGACGACGCCGGTGCGGGCGGCGCCGTCGCGGGCGGCGATGGCGAAGGAGAAGCCTGTCATCGCGCATCCTCGCGGAAGAGAAGCGAGCCGTCGCCGTAGGAATAGAACCGGTAGCCGGTGGCGATGGCGCGCGCATAGGCCGCCTTCATGGTGTCGAGGCCGCAGAAGGCGGAGACGAGCATGAAGAGCGTCGAACGCGGCAGATGGAAATTGGTCATCAGCACGTCGACGGCGCGGAAGCGATAGCCCGGCGTGATGAAGATGGACGTCTCGGCGGCGAAGGGCCGGATGGTGCCGTCCTCGGCCGCGGCGCTCTCCAGGAGGCGCAGCGAGGTCGTGCCGACCGCGACGATGCGGCCGCCACCCGCGCGCACCGCATTGAGGGCGTCCGCCGTCTCGGCCGTCACCAGCCCGTATTCGGGATGCATGCGGTGGTCGGCGGTATCGTCGCTCTTCACGGGCAGGAAGGTGCCGGCCCCGACGTGGAGGGTGAGGAAGTGCAGCCCGACGCCGCGCGCCTTCAGGCGGTCGAGCAGATCGGGCGTGAAGTGGAGGCCTGCGGTGGGGGCTGCGACCGAACCCTCGTCGCGGGCATAGACCGTCTGGTAGTCGGCGCGGTCCTGCGCGTCCTCCGGCCGCTTCGAGGCGATGTAGGGCGGCAGCGGGATGTGGCCGATGCGGGCGATGGCCTCGTCGAGATAGGCGCCGGCGAATTCGAACTCCAGCACGACGCCGTTGTCGTCCTTGGAGGCGACGGTGGCATGGACGCCGGAGAGCAGGCAGGCCTCCGGCGTCTCGCCGAAGCGCACGATGTCGCCCGGTTGCAGCTTCTTCGCGCCCTTGACGAAGGCGAGCCAACGGTTGTCCGCGAGGCGCCGATGGAGCGTCGCGGAGATGGAGGCCACCTGCCCTGCCCGCTCACGCAGACCCTCGAGCTGGGCCGGGATGACGCGCGTGTCGTTGAAGACGAGGGCATCGCCCGGCCCGAGGATGTCGGGCAAGTCGCGGACGACGCGGTCCTCGATGGTTCCGCCGGGCGCGACGACCATCAGCCGCGCGGCGTCGCGCGGGCTCGCGGGCCGGAGCGCGATGCGCTCCGCCGGCAGGTCGAAGTCGAAGAGGTCGACGCGCATGGCGGCGGGCGGCTCCGGCGGACATGAAAACGGCGCCCGGATCGCTCCGGGCGCCGCGTCCCCTAGCATGGGGGATCAGAACTTGGCGACGACCTCGCCATAGGTCGCGGTGTCGTCGGCGGCGATCTTGGCGACGACGATCTTGTCGGGATCGCGCACCGGCTCGCCGCGCTTGATCCCGTCGACGTTGTCCATGCCGTCCACGACCTTGCCCCAGACGGTGTACTGCTTGTCGAGGAAGCGGGCGTCGTCGAAGCAGATGAAGAACTGCGAGTTCGCCGAGTTCGGGTTCTGGGCGCGGGCCATGGAGGTGGTGCCGCGCACGTGGGGCTCGGCGTTGAACTCGGCCTTCAGGTCCGGGTACTTCGAACCGCCGGTGCCGGTGCCGTGCGGGCAGCCGGTCTGGGCCATGAAGCCGTCGATGACGCGGTGGAACACGATGCCGTCATAGAAGCCCTCGCGAACGAGCTTCTTGATGTGGTCGACGTGGCCGGGGGCCAGGTCCGGGCGCATGGCGATGACGACGCGTCCCTTGGTCGTCTCGAGGATCATGGTGTTTTCGGGATCCAGGGCCATCCAGGCCTCCTGTGTTCGGTGATGCGGAAACGTCAGCGGATGTCGGCGGCGACGCGGACACGGACCATGCGGTCCGGCTGGGTCACGGTGCCGTTTGCGGCGGGATTGCCGCGCTTGATCTTGTCGACCGCCTCCATGCCGGAGACGACGTTGCCGAAGACGGTGTACTGGCCGTTGAGGAAGGAGCCCTCGGCGAACATGATGAAGAACTGGGAATTGGCCGAGTTGGGGCTCTGCGACCGGGCCATGCCGAGGGTGCCGCGCACGAAGGGCTCGCGGGAGAACTCGGCGGGCACGTTGGGCAGGCTGGAGCCGCCCATGCCCGTGCCCTGCGGATCGCCGGTCTGGGCCATGAAGCCCTCGATGACCCGGTGGAAGACGATACCGTCATAGAAGCCCTGGCGGGCGAGCGTCTTGATGCGCTCGACGTGCTTCGGCGCGAGGTCGGGGCGCAGGCGGATGATCACCGGCCCGTCCTTCAACTCGATGACGAGCGTGTTCTCCGGGTCGGCGCCGGCGGGAAGGCGGATCGCCTGGGCGGCGGCGGGACCGGCGGCGGCGATGGCCAGCGAACTGGCGAGGAAGGTGCGGCGCTTCACGGGACGTCTCTCCGGTTGGAACGGGGGTGCGCGCGCTCAGGCGCGGCGCTGGACCTTGGCGGCGAGCGCCTGGGCCACGGCGGGGGGCACGAAGGAGGTCACGTCGCCTCCCATCAGGGCGATCTGACGGACGAGCGTGGCGGTGATGGGGCGAACCGTGGGCGAGGCCGGCAGAAAGATCGTCTGCACACCCGGCGCCATGACGGCGTTCATCCCGGCCATCTGCATCTCGTAGTCGAGGTCGGTGCCGTCGCGCAGGCCGCGGATGAAGAGGCTGGCGCCGACCCGCTGCGCCGCCCAGACCGCGAGGTCGTCGAAGGTGATCGTCCGGAAGGCGCAATTCTCGGCGGCGGCGATCGGCGCGCAGACGGCATCGAGAAGGGCGAGGCGCTCGTCTGCGGGAAACATCGGCGCCTTGCCCGGATGTACGCCGACGCCCACCACCAGTTCGTCGGCGAGGCGGCACGCATGGCGGATGACGTCGAGGTGGCCGTTGGTGACCGGATCGAACGAACCCGTGTAGAGGGCGATGCGTTTCGTCATGGGCCTCCGCCGCGACAGGACGAGGGAGGCTTAGCGAAGCCGGGAGGCGGGCGCAAGGGAACGCGCCGGGCCGCTCCCCGCCACCCGTCCGGCGTCGTGCGCCGCGGGGCGCCGCTCATGGGTCGCATGCCGGGGGCCGGTTGCCTCGCGCGGCGGCACGCGGGAAGAATGGCGGGGCCGCCGCCGCCGCACAGTCCGAGGATCCCATGAGCACATCCACCGAAACCCGCATCGCCGAATGGCTCGCCGCGCGCAAGGACGCCATGGTCGACTTGTTGCGGGAGGTCGTCGACATCGATTCCGGCTCCTACGACAAGACGGGCGTGGACGCGGTGGGGGCGCGCTTCGAGCGCTTCTTCGAGGAGCACGGCATCTCCGCCTGGCGCGAGCACCACGACGTCTATGGCGACGCCATCCATGCGATGGTTGCGGAACCCGGTTCCAACGAGAAGCCGGTTCTGCTGATGGGTCATAGGGATACGGTTTTTCCCAAAGGTGAAGTCTCAAGGCGCCCGTTCAGCATCGAGGGCGGCCGCGCCTATGGGCCTGGCGTCGCCGACATGAAGGCCGGCCTCGTCATGAACGTCTTCGTCGCCGCCGCCTTCAAGGCGCTCGGCGGCATGCCCTGCCCGATCCGCGTGCTGATCACCTCCGACGAGGAGATCGCCTCGCCCTCCTCGCGGCCGATCATCGAGCGCGAGGGCCGCGCCGCGCGCGCCGTCTACAATTCCGAGCCCGGGCGGCCCTCCGGCAACGTCACGACGGGGCGCAAGGGCGGCGTCTTCATGCGCTTCGACGTCTACGGGAAAGCGGCTCACTCGGGCGGCAATTTCACCAGTGGCATCAGTGCGATCGGCGAGATTGCTCACAAGATCGTTCAGATCCATGCCCTGACCGATCTCGCCAGGGGGATCACCCTCAACGTCGGCCTCGTCTCGGGCGGCCAGTCGGTCAACACGACGGCGCCCCATGCGGAGGGACAGATCGACCTGCGCTACATCGATCCCGCCGACCGCGCCTCCACCCTCGCCGCGATCCAGCGGATCATCGACACCCCGACGGTGCCCGGCACGACGGCCAAGCTGGAGATCAAGGGCGAGTTCCTGCCCGTGGTGCAGACACCGGAGGCCAAGGCCATCTTCACGGCCTATCAGGCTGCCGCGCGCGACGCGGGCCTCGCCACCCTCGACGGCGAGTTCTCCGGCGGCTGTGCCGATTCAGGGTTCACTGCGAGCGTCGGCACGCCGACCATCTGCGGCGTCGGACCGGTCGGCGGCAACGCCCACACGGTGGAGGAGTATCTGGAGATCGACAGCATCGTGCCGCGGGCGCAGGCGCTGGCGCTCGCGATCCTCAGGACGCAGGTGGACTGAGGGCCCCACCCAAAACAAATCGCCCGGCACGGGGCCGGGCGATCGGAACCGTCGTGTCTGGGACCCGGGGCTCAGCCCTCGGTCGTTTCGCCGCCCTCGGCCTCGGGGAGGTCACCCTCCTCCTCGCCCTCGTCGGAGATGTGCTCCACCGACACGACCTTTTCGGTCTCGTCGGTATCGAAGACGATGACGCCCTGGGTGCCGCGGCCGGCGACGCGGATACCCGCCACCGGGCAGCGGATGAGCTGCCCGCCGTCGGTCACCAGCATGATCTGGTCGCGGTCCTCCACGGGGAAGGAGGCCACCAGCCGCCCGTTGCGCTCGTTCACCGCCATCGCGACGATGCCTTTGCCGCCGCGGCCGGTGATGCGGTACTCGAAGGACGAGGTGCGCTTGCCGTAGCCGTTCTCGGAGATGGTCAGAACGACCTGCTCGGCGGCGGACATCTCGGCGTAGCGCTCGGAGGCGAGTTCGCCCGAGCCGTTGGCCTCCTCGTCCTCGCCCTGCTCCTCGCCGGCCGCCGCCTCGCCGGCGATGGCGCGGCGCATCTTCAGATAGGCCGAGCGCTCCTCGGACGTCGCATCGAAGTGGCGCAGGATGGCCATGGAGATGATGCGGTCGTCCTCGGCCAGCGTGATGCCGCGCACGCCCATGGAGTCGCGGCCCTTGAAGACGCGCACCTCGGGAACGGCGAAGCGGATGCACTGGCCCTGCGCGGTGGTGAGCAGCACGTCGTCCGCCTCGGTGCAGACGCCGACCCCGACGATGCCCTCGCCCTCGTCGAGCTTCATGGCGATCTTGCCGCCGCGGTTCACCTGGACGAAGTCCGAGAGCTTGTTGCGCCGGACGGTGCCGCGGGTGGTGGCGAACATGGCGTCGAGATCGCCCCAGGTGGTCTCATCCTCGGGCAGCGGCAGGATGGTGGTGATGCGCTCGTCCTGGTCGAGCGGCAGGATGTTGACGAAGGCCTTGCCGCGGGCCTGGGGCGCGGCGAGCGGAAGGCGCCAGACCTTCATCTTGTAGACCTGCCCCTTGGAGGAGAAGAACAGGATCGGCGTGTGGGTGTTGGCGACGAACAGGCGGGTGACGAAATCCTCGTCCTTCGTCTGCATGCCCGAGCGGCCCTTGCCGCCGCGGCGCTGCGCCCGGTAGGTCGAGAGCGGCACGCGTTTGACGTAGCCGGCGTGGGACACGGTGACGACCATGTCCTCGCGGGCGATGAGGTCCTCGTCCTCGAACTCGCCGATGCCGTCGACGATCTCGGTCTTGCGCGGCGTGGCGAACTCGTCCCGCACCGCCTTCAGCTCGTCGGTGATGATCTGCATGATGCGGACGCGCGAGCGCAGGATGTCGAGATAGTCGAGGATCTCCTCGGAGAGGGTCTTCAGCTCGTCGCCGATCTCGTCGCGGCCGAGGGCCGTGAGGCGCCGCAGCGGCAGGTCGAGGATGGCGCGGGCCTGGGTCTCGGAGAGACGGTAGGTGCCGTCCTCGTTGAGGGGGTGGCGCGGATCGTCCACCAGCCGGATCAGCGGCGCGATGTCGTGCGCGTCCCAGTCGCGGCCCATCAGCGCCTCGCGCGCCGAGGCCGGGTCGGCGGAGGTGCGGATGATGCGGATCATCTCGTCGATGTTGGCGACGGCGATGGCGAGACCGCAGAGGACATGGGCGCGGTCGCGCGCCTTGCCCAGCAGGAACTTGGTGCGCCGGGAGACCACCTCCTCGCGGAAGGCGAGGAAGGTGACGATGAGGTCCTTGAGGTTCATCACCTCGGGGCGGCCGCCGTTCAGGGCGACGAAGTTGCAGCCGAAGCTCTGCTGCAGGGCGGTGAAGCGGAAGAGCTGGTTGAGCACCACGTCGGCCACGGCGTCGCGCTTCAGCTCGATGACGATCCGCATGCCCTCGCGGTCGCTCTCGTCCCGGAACTCGGCGATGCCCTCGACGCGCTTCTCGCGCACCAGCTCGGCCAGTCGCTCCAGCATCTGGGCCTTGTTCACCTGATAGGGGATCTCGGTGACGATGATCGCCTCGCGCTCGCGGCGCACGGTCTCCATGGAGGTGCGGGCGCGCATGACCACGGAGCCGCGGCCGGTCAGGTAGGCCTGGCGGATGCCGGTGCGGCCGAGGATGATGCCGGCGGTCGGGAAGTCCGGCCCCGGCACGTAGTCCATCAGCTCCTCGATCTCGATGTCCGGCCGCTCGATGGTGGCGATGCAGGCGTCGATGACCTCGCCGAGATTGTGCGGCGGGATGTTGGTCGCCATGCCGACGGCGATGCCGCCGCCGCCGTTGACCAGCAGGTTCGGGAACTTGGCGGGGAGCACCTTCGGCTCCCGCTCGGAATTGTCGTAGTTGTCCTGGAAGTCGACGGTCTGCTTGTCGAGGTCGGAGACGAGCTGGTCGGCGATCTTCTCGAGGCGGACCTCGGTGTAGCGCATGGCCGCCGGTGGATCGCCGTCCACCGAGCCGAAATTGCCCTGCCCGTCGATGAGCTCGACGCGCATCGAGAAGTCCTGGGCCATGCGGACGAGGGCGTCGTAGACGGACTGGTCGCCGTGCGGGTGGTATTTACCGATGACGTCGCCGACGACGCGGGCCGACTTGCGGTAGGGCTTGTTCCACTCGTAGCCGTTCTCGTGCATCGAATAGAGGATGCGCCGGTGAACGGGCTTCAGGCCGTCGCGCGCGTCCGGCAGGGCGCGGCTGACGATGACGCTCATCGCATAATCGAGATAGGACCGCCGCATCTCGTCGGTGATCGAGATCGGTCGAATTTCGGTCGGGTCGGAGGGCGTGGCGCCCGCCGGCGTCTTGTCGTCGTCGTCTGCCAAGAGAGCTGTTCCGGTGGGGCGGGCGGAAGACGCCCGCGGGATGCGTTCTTCTAGCCGATTCCGGCGCCGATCTCCAACCCCAAAGGCGGATTCGCCGCGCTGAATTGTCTCGGCATTTCAATATCTTGCTGGAGGTGGTTTCAGGGTTGTGGACGGCGCGGGACACAAACGCCCACAATCGCCCTCCGCGAACAGCGAAACGGAGCGCCGATGACCGTCGAATTCCTCACCAGCGCGCTCGTCACGATGTTCGTGATCGTCGAGCCTTTCGCCCTCGTGCCGATCTTCCTGGCGGTGACGCCGGGCTTCTCGGCGGCGCAGCGGCGGCAGGTCGCCTGGCGCGCCTGCCTCATCGCCTTCCTCATCCTGTCGGCCTGTGCCTTCTTCGGCGACTGGCTGCTGCGCCAGCTCGGCATCTCCCTCCCCGCCTTCCGCATCGCGGGCGGCCTGCTGGTCTTCTGGATCGCCTTCGAGATGGTGTTCGGGCTGCGCGCGAGCCGAAAGAGCGAGACGGTGCGGGAGGCCGTCGACAAGGAACACATCGTCAACGTCGCCGCCTTTCCCATGGCGATCCCGCTGCTGGCGGGACCGGGCGCCATCACCGCCACCCTGCTGCTCGCCGGCCAGGCGGCCGGAAGCCCGGCGCTGCTGGCGGCGCTGATCGCCGTGCTCGCGGTGGTGATCCTGGTCTCCTGGGCCTGCCTCAGCATGGCGGAGGCTGTGAACGCGCTCCTCGGCACGCTGGGCAACGCCGTAGTCTCGCGCCTCCTCGGCATCATCCTCGCGGCGCTGGCGGTGCAGTTCGTGATGGACGGCGTCAGGGCGGCGCTGAGGACCTGAGGACGACGCTCAGCCGCCGAAGACGGTCTGGAACATCAGCCGGCCCGGAAGCAGCGTGAAGAGCCCTGCCCCGGCCCATCCTGCCGCGATGCCGATCATGTGCGACTTGTGCGCGGTGATGCGGTTCTGCCGCCGCGCCCGGACGCCGAGATAGAGGTTCGCGAGGGTGAAGAGCGACAGGGCGTGGATCGGGCTGAAGGGGCCGATCAGGCGGATCGAATGGATCCAGAAGGACGAGACCGCCGTCACCGTCATCAGCACGACCCAGGCCCAGCCGAGCCAGCGGTGGAGGTCGCCCCGCTTCGGCCGCCAGAACTGGATGGCTGTCAGCGGAATGAGCGACAGCGCCGCAACGGCGTGCAGCTGGATGGCGAGAGGAGCGGCCAGAAGCGGGGCGAGGGTCATGGGTCTCTCCGACGTGATGCGAATGCTATTTACATTATCGTTCGGCCATGTCAATTGCTTTTACATCAACCCTTGACGGAGACATGACATGACGATCCTCACCGCCGCCTCCCTCTGGGTCTGGCCGCTTTTCGCCCTCCTCCTTGTCGTGGGGCTTCAGTCCCGCCGGGCACGCACCCTTCCCATGGCCGTCGTCTTCCTTCTCCCGGCCATCGGGCTCGTGACGCTGCCGACGCTCGTTGCCCTTCCCCATGCGGCCGCCGCCCTCGCCGTCCACGGACTCGGCTATGCCGCAGGGGCCGCAGCGGGCTATCGCCTCCAGGTGCGCTGGGTGCTCGCCAAGGGAGATGGGCGGGTACGGCTTGCCGGCGAGAACCTCACACTGGCGGGCATGATGACGCTGTTCAGCGCGAAATTCGCGCACGGCGCAATGGTGGCCATGGCCCCCGCCGCGGTGTCCGGCATCACCTATGTTGCCGCCTTCGCGGCCGTCACCGGCGTCGCGGCAGGCCTGTTCGGCGGCCGTGCGCTGCGGACCATCATGGCCCCGGCCACGGCGTGAGGCGGCTCAGGGCCGGCTCATCAGCGGCAGGATGAGATCCAGCGCCTCGCGGGCCCGCTCTTCCGCCGCGCCGGCCCCCATGCGGAAGTGGCCGATCAGCGCCTGGTAGGCGAAGCGGGCCCGCGCGCCCGCCTCCGCTTCCGGGACCCCCACCCCCGCGAACAGCGCCTCCACATAGGCGACGCGGCGATCGTCCGCCGCGGCCACGGCGGCTCCGACGTCCGCGTCGCGGGCCGCCCAGTCGCGCATCGCCATTTCGAGGCGACCATCGGCCCGCAGAACGGTGGCGAAGAGCGCCTTCAGCCGATCCGCCGGCTCCTGCGCCCGCGCCTCGACCCGGGTGATGATGTCGGTGGTCGCCGACGTGCGCCAGGTCTCGACCATCATCGCGAGCAGGTCGGCGCGATCGCGGAAATGCCAATAGAAGCTGCCCTTGGTGACCTTGAGGTCG
>LNFM01001177.1_pt1 | contig 64895 bp, 60 predicted proteins | sample 596031 | NCBI WGS metagenome assembly LNFM01 (sample SAMN04254537, study PRJNA301005) | activated carbon metagenome | isolation source: dual media filters at the Ann Arbor, Michigan drinking water treatment plant | place: USA: Ann Arbor
TCGCGCCTTGCTGGCGCATCTGCATGAAAGGCTGAAACATGGCTCAGTTCTCGCTGCCGAAGAACTCGACGATCCGGACCGGAAAGACCTGGCCGCGGCCCGAGGGCAAGAATGTGCGCAAGTTCCAGATCTATCGCTGGACCCCGGACGATGGGCAGAACCCCCGCGTGGACACCTACTTTGTCGACATGGATACCTGCGGCCCGATGGTTCTGGACGCGCTAATCAAGATCAAGAACGAGATCGATCCGACGCTGACGTTCCGGCGGTCCTGCCGCGAGGGAATCTGCGGGTCCTGTGCGATGAACATCGACGGGATCAACACGCTGGCCTGCATCTATGGCCTGGACGAGGTGAAGGGCGACGTGCGGATCTATCCCTTGCCGCACATGCCGGTGATCCGCGACCTCATTCCCGACCTGACGCTGTTTTACGCGCAGCACGCCAGCATCATGCCGTGGCTGGAAACCAAGACCAACCGCCCGGCCAAGGAATGGCGTCAGTCGATCGAGGATCGGTCCAAGCTGGACGGGCTTTATGAATGCGTGATGTGCGCGTCGTGCTCGACGGCCTGCCCGAGCTACTGGTGGAACTCGGACCGCTACCTTGGGCCAGCGGCGCTCTTGCATGCTTACCGTTGGATCATCGACAGCCGCGACGAGGCGACGGGAGAGCGGCTGGACGATCTTGAGGATCCGTTCAAGCTGTATCGCTGCCACACGATCATGAACTGTACGAAGACTTGCCCGAAAGGCCTGAACCCGGCCAAGGCGATTGCAGAGATCAAGAAAATGATGGTGGAGCGGATCGTCTGAACCGCGACCCTTCAAAGCAGGCCTCGCCGTTTCTACATCTTGACCTGGCGGCACCGGGCCGCAGGAATTGTAACGCATGACACCAGAGGCAGAGATCCCCGAGCAGGAGCCACCGCACCGGCGCGCAAAGCCCGAGCGCAAGCGCCTGTCGACCATGCTGGAGGAACTGGCCAGAGACGAGACGCGCGAGCGCATCGCGGTTTCCGATCTGGTAGCGGCCATGCAGGTGCGGGCTTATGGCGCGCTTTTGCTGATCTTTGCGCTGCCGAACGTGTTGCCGGCACCACCTGGAACTTCGGGGTTGCTGGGCCTGCCGCTTTTGTTCATCGCGACCCAGATGATGCTTGGGCGGATGCCTTGGTTCCCGCAGGTTATCGCGGCCCGGTCGATGAGCCGGGCGGATTTCGGCAAGCTGATCGAGCGTGTCTCGCCCTTGGTTGCGCGGGCCGAGCGGCTGCTGCAACCGCGCCTGATGTGGCTGACCGACCCCGCGGTAGAGCGCGGAGTGGGTGCCGTGGCGCTGGTCCTCGCGTCTATCCTGGTGTTGCCGGTGCCGTTCGGAAACATGCTGCCAGCCTTCACCATCTGCATCCTCGCGCTTGGCGTCCTGGAGCGGGACGGGGTCTGGATCATCGGCGGGCTGGTGTTGGCCGTGCTGTCGATCGTGATTGCCTACGGCGTGATCTATGCAATGATCCGGGCGATCGCGTTTCTGTTCCTGAACGCCTTTACCTGATCGGACCACCATGAAGCCTGACCACCCGGCCCACCCCGCGCCCGAAGATGCGGCCAACCGCAAGGCGGTGGAACCGGTGATCTGCTACCCCGTGGAGCGGCTTGCGCGGCCCGACCTTGGGCCGTTCCTGGCCGCGCGCGCAGGATGGGATCGGCTGGCCGAAGTGCTGGTGCCGCCGCGCGAGGCGCGGACGTTTGACGTACCTGCAGGTTGTTACTTCAGGATCAGTTCGGTGGAGGGGCCCCAGGTCGGTGACCTCAATCTCTGGGCGGCGGACAATCTGGACGAGCGGTTCTTTTCTGGCAAGACCCGCGCGCTGCATGGCACGCACTTGAGCGCGGGAGACCGGATGTGGTCTTGCCTGCCCTATCTGCGCCCGATGGCGCTGATCACCGAGGACACGCTCGATTGGTACGGATTCGATGCCTTTGGCGGCGGCGTGCATGACGTGATCGGCACGCGCTGCGACCCCTACACCCATGCGCTGCTGTCAGGCGGCGACCAGTATCACCATTGCTGTCATTCGAACCTGACGCGCGCCCTTGCGGCGCGGAAGGGGCTGCCCCTGGCCGAAGCGGAGCGTCATGTGCATGACGTGCTGAACGTCTTCATGTGCACGGGCTTTACCCGCGATACCGGGCAGTATTTCATGAAAGCCTCGCCGGTTCGGCCCGGTGATTTCATCGAATTCTTTGCCGAGAGCGATCTTTTGGGCGCGCTCTCGGCCTGCCCCGGTGGCGATTGTTCGGCTAAGCATTCGTCGGACGAGGCAAAGTGTTACCCGTTGTTGGTGGAGGTGTTCCGCCCGAAGGCGGCGCCTGAAGGTTGGGTGGCGCCGGATACGAACGCCTACGACCGGAGCCACGGGCTCTGAGCGCGGCGGGGGGTTTCACACCCCCCGCACCCCCCGTGGGATATTTCGCGAAGGGGAAAATGCGAAGATCAGCAATAGCGTTCGACCGTGCTGGTCTGGTCGTCGTCGTAACGGTCGCCGAAGGCCCAGCCGGTGGGCAGGAGGCGGGCGATTTCCGCTTGGTCGTCGGGCGCAAGGACGATCTCGCTGGCCGCGACCCAGTGCATCAGATGGGCAGCGGTGCGGGTGCCGGGGATCGGGACGAGGTGGTCGCCTTGGGCAAGGACCCAGGCGAGGGCGAGGGCTGCGGGGCTTTGGCCGCGGTCGGCAGCGTAGGCGCGGAAGGCCTCGATCCGCGCCTTGTTGCGGGGCCAGTTTTCTGCCGAAAAGCGCGGGATCCGGGTACGAAACTCTCCGGGTGCGAGGGTCGTGGGATCGAGCATGGCGTGGCCAAGCGCACCGCGGGCGAGGGGGGAGAAGGCGACGAAGGCGGTGCCAAGGGCGGCGCAGCGTTGGATCAGACCGAGATCGGGTTGGCGGGTCCACAGCGAGTATTCGTTCTGGACGGCGCGGACCGGGTGAACGGCATGGGCGCGTTCCAGCGTGTAAGGGGCAATTTCCGATATCCCGTAGCCGCCGATCTTGCCTTCACGGACGAGCGTGGCGAGGGTGTCGGCAACCTCTTCGATGGGCCGCGCGGCCTCGTGCCGGTGGATGTAGAAAAGGTCGACGTGGTCGGAATTCAGGCGCCTCAGCGAGCCTTCCAGCTCGGCCCGCAGGTAGGCGGCGGAATTGTCGATGCGGCGAGTGGAACCGGGGACGATGCCGGCCTTGGTGGCAAGGACGGGGCGGTGCTTGCGACTGCGGAGCCATTCGCCGACCACGGTTTCCGACCGGCCTGCGCCGTAGATATTGGCGGTGTCGAGAAAGGTGATGCCGTGGTCCCATGCGGCGTCGAGGCAGCGCAGGCTGTCGTCATCAGTCGTGGCGCCGAAGAGGCCGCCAAAGGAAAGGCAGCCGAGGCCGATTGCGGAGACCATCGGGCCATTGGTGCCGAGTTGACGCTGCTGCATGACGGCTCCCTTCGGTTTGGCGGGCAGGTGAGGCCGTGGCGGCGAAGAGGTCAAGGGGTCATGTAGTGCAGCCCCTGGAAGCGGGCGCGCAGGGCGGCCGTCCTGGGGGCGACGGTCTCGGGCGCGTTCGAGCGCAAGGCTTCGGCGATGAGAGCGGCGAGGGCGGGGACATCGGCTGGGGTGACGCCACGGCGGACAAGCTCGGGTGTGCCAATGCGCAGGCCGTTGAGGTCGCCCGCAACTTCGGCGATCGGCAGGCCGATGCCACAGGCCAGGAAGCCGGCGCGGCGGAGGGTTTTGGAGGCGGTCTGGCCGCCGCCGAAAGATGCCGCCTCGATGGCGAACTGATGCGACTGGGTGGCGCCTTTGTCTGCCCCAAAGATGGGGAGGCCGAGGGTTCTGAGTTCGTGGGCAAGGGCGCGCGACAGCGTTGCCATCGCTTGTGCATATGCCCGGCCGTGGTCTCGCCAGTCGAGCAGGGTAAAGGCAAGCGCGGCGGATTTGCCGGCGTCGAAGTTGGCCGTCATGCCGGGGTAGGCAATGGCGTCGAGGCGCTCGGCAATGTCCGCGTCGTTGGTAACGATGAGGCCACCGGCGGGGCCGCCAAGAGATTTGTAGGTGCTCATCGTCATCAGATGCGCGCCCATGGCGAGAGGGTCGGGGAAGACGCCGCCAGCGATCATGCCGCATTGGTGGGCGGCGTCGAAAAGGACATGGGCGCCGACCTCGTCGGCAATGGCGCGCACCTCGGCGACCGGGTGAGGAAAGAGGTTGAGGCTGCCGCCGATGGTGATGAGCTTTGGGCTGACGCGGAGGGCGAGGGTGCGAAGAGCTGCAAGATCAACGGTATAGCCGTCGGCATCCACCGGGGCGGGATGGGTGATGAGACCATAAAGACCCGCGCAACCGGCGGCGTGGTGGGTGACGTGGCCGCCGACGGAGGCGGGCGGGGCAATGATGGCATCGCCGGGCCTGGTCAGCGCCATGAAGCCGTAGAGGTTGGCCAGGGCGCCGGAGCCGACGCGTATCTCTGCGTATTTGGCGCGGAAAATTTCGGCGGCAAGCTCGGCGGTGATGACCTCGATTTCCTCGATCGCTTCAAGGCCCATTTCGTATTTGTCGCCGGGGTAGCCGAGGCTTGGACGCGACCCGAGGCCGCGTGCAAGGGCGGCTTCGGCGCGAGGGTTCATCACGTTGGTGGCGGGGTTGAGGTTGAAGCAGTCGCGGTCATGAATCTGCAGGTTTGCCTCGATCAGGGTTTCGAGGCGCGCCGCGACGGTTTTGGCAGGCGCAGCGACCTCTGTGGCGATGCGCTGGATCAGGCTTTCGCAATGGGCGGGAACCCAGGGGCGAGGGGCAAGGTGGGGCATGGTATCTCCTGTGCTTGAGCGCAAGAGACCGCAGGCCAGGGTTGCGTGCAAATGAGTTTTGCAGAAAACTAGGGTCAGGAATATTGAGGCATTGATGGCCGTCGCACCTCCCCGCCCGAAGGACCTGCCGTTGACCGCGCTGCGCGCCTTCGAGGCGGCGGCGCGGCTGGAAAGCTTTGCTGCGGCGGCAGGGGAATTGGGGGTCACGCCGGGGGCGGTGACGGCGCAGGTAAAGGCGCTGGAGGCGACGCTGGGGGCAGCGCTGTTCGAGAGGACAGCTCGGGGGGTGCGGCTGACGGCGGTGGGGGCGCGGGCCTTGCCGGGGTTCGTGGCGGCGTTCGATGCGATGGCGGCAGCGGTGCAGATGCTGCGGGCCGAGGCCGCACCCCAGACGGTGCACATCGCCACGCTGCCGGCGATTGCGCAACTGTGGCTGTCGCCGAGGTTACCTGCCTTGCGGGCGATGGCCCCGGAAATTGCGGTGTCGATCACGGCGATGGAGGCACCGCCGAACCTGAAGCGCGCGCCCTATGACCTGAGCCTTTTTCCCGGTTCGAGCGGGGCACTGATCGCGCCCGATGTGATCTTTCCCGTCTGTGCGCCGCATCTGGCCGAGCGGTTGCAGCGGCCCGAAGATCTGGCGGACGTCGCCTGTTTGCAGGACGCCAGTTGGGCTGATGACTGGGCGATCTGGGCAGAAAAAGCCATGCCCGGACAGAGGTTTGCGCCGCGCGGGCCGGTGTTTTCGCTGTATGCGCTGGCGGTGGAGGAAGCCGCAGGCGGGGCTGGTGTTTTGATGGGCCATGAGGCGCTGGTGGCCAGACACATGGCGCGAGGGGCGTTGGTTGCGCCGTTCGGCACAAGGGTAACGCTGGCCCGAGGGCTGCGGCTGTGGTCGGCGCGCCCGCTGCGCCAAGGGTCGGCAGCGCAGCGGGTGGCGGCGTTTCTGGGCGCGTGAGGCAGGCCGCCAGCGCCCGCCGGAATGTCAGGCGAAGGCGGCTTTCAATGCGATCTCGACCATCGCGCCGAAGGACCGTTCGCGCTCCTCTGACGGCAAGGCTTCGCCGGTGGCGATGTGGTCGGAGACGGTGAGGATGGCCAGCGCGCGGACGTGGTGGCGGGCGGCGACCATGTAAAGTTCGGCCGCCTCCATCTCGACGCCGAGGCAGCCGTGGCGGGTGAGTTCCTTCCAGATGTCGGGGCGTTCGTCGTAGAAGGTGTCGGACGAATAGATGCCGCCGACATGGGTGGTGGTGCCGTTGTCGCGCGCGGCGTGGTAGGCGGCGCGGAGAAGGCCGAAATCGGCGCAGGGCGCGAAGTTCAGCTCCTTGAAGATGGTGCGCGAAGGCGAGCCGACGGTGGAGCAGGTTTGCGCGAGGATGATGTCGCGAACCTTGACATGTTCGGGCAGCGCACCGGCAGAACCGATACGGATCAATGTCTTGGCGCCGTAGTCGCGGATCAGTTCGTTGGCGTAGATCGACAGCGACGGCATCCCCATGCCGGAGCCGTGGATGGTGACGCGGTGGCCGTTCCACGTGCCGGTGTAGCCGAGCATTCCCCGCACCTCGTTCACCAGCACCGCGTCCTTCAGGAAGGTCTGCGCGGCCCAGCGGGCGCGGTAGGGGTCGCCCGGCATGAGGACGGTTTCGGCGATCTCGCCGGGTTTGGCGCCAATGTGGACGGTCATGTTTTCCCTCGCTGCCGGTATCAGGGTTAATTGCCTGATTTGCCGATATTATTCTGGTCTGCGTTGCGTCTGGCAAGCGTATGGCAGACGTATGGCAGGATGCCAGACGACGACCCTATTATTGGGCCGTCCGGTTCAGGCCAGCAAGGCAGAAAAAACGCTCAGGCGGCGAGGTCTTTGAAGGTGGGAAGGTTCGGGCAGAAGCTCGCCTCGGCCTTGTCCTTGCCACCGGCCAGAACCGAGGCGCAGCGGGCGCGGTCGGCGCACTGGCCGCAGGTGGTGAGGAGGTCGACCCACTGGGCGTGGTCACGCTTGAGGTCGGTGGCGGGGATACCGAAGATCGCGCCCATTGCGGTGACGCGGTCGGTCACGTCATGCGGCATCCGCAGGAAGGCAAGCACCTGATCGCGGCTCATGCCAAGGTCGGAGAGGTCACGGTCGTTCAGGGAGTTCACCTCCTGCACATCGTGGAGGTGGGCGATAAGCGCGCGGATGCGGTCGAGCATGGAGGGCTTCCTTCGTGGCGGTTGGCCAGACGGTAGCCGGTTGTGGCGCGTTCGGGATTGACCTGCGTCAAGCGCGGCGGATTTACTCTGCCGCCACGGCACCGGGTTCGGCGAGGGCGACGATGTCCAGCATGATGCGGTTCAGCTGGAAGTCCTTGGGCGTGTAGACCTGCGCCACGCCGAGGGCGCGCAGCGCGGCGGCGTCCTCGTCGGGGATGATGCCGCCGACGACGAGGGGGATGTGGCCGAGGCCCGCACTGCGCAACTGAGCGAGGGTTTCGGTGACAAGGGGCAGGTGGCTGCCGGAGAGGATCGAGAGGCCGATGACGTGGGGATTTTCGGCTTCGGCGGCGGTGACGATTTCGGAGGGCGTCAGGCGGATGCCGGCGTAGTGGATCGCCATGCCGCAGTCGCGGGCGCGGGCGGCGATCTGTTCGGCACCGTTGGAGTGGCCGTCAAGGCCGGGCTTGCCCATCAGGAAGGTGAGCTGCCGCCCGAGTTTCGAGGACACGCTGGCCACGGCATCGCGGATCGGCTCCAACCCTTCGGTGCGGTTCGAGGGCGCGCGGGACACGCCGGTCGGGGCGCGGTATTCGCCGAAGGCGTGGCGGATGACGGCGGCCCATTCGCCGGTGGTGACGCCAGCCTTCGCGGCGGCAATGGAGGCGGGCATGATGTTCTGCGACGTTGCCGCCGCCTGGCGCAGGGCGGCGAGGGCCTTCGAAACGGCGGCGCTGTCGCGCGCGCCGCGCCAGGCTTGCAGGCGGGCGATCTGGTCGGCCTCGGCCTCTGGGTCGGCGTGCATGATGAGGCCGTCGCCGGTGGTCAGGGGCGAGGGTTCGGTGGTGGTGAAGCGGTTGACGCCGACGACGGTGGTCTCGCCGGACTCGATCCGGGCGATGCGGTCGGCGTTGGCTTCGACAAGGCGGGATTTCATGTGGTCGATGGCGGCAACCGCGCCGCCCATCGCGTCGATCCGCGCCAGTTCGTCAAGCGCCCCGTCTTTCAGCGCGGCTACCTTGCGGTCGATTGCGGGGTTGCCGTCGAAGAGATCGTCGTATTCCAGAAGGTCGGTCTCATAGGCAAGGATCTGCTGCATCCGGAGCGACCACTGCTGATCCCACGGGCGCGGCAGGCCGAGCGCTTCGTTCCACGCCGGAAGCTGGACGGCGCGGGCGCGGGCGTTTTTCGACAGGGTCACGGCCAGCATTTCCAGCAGGATGCGGGTGACGTTGTTTTCAGGCTGCTGTTCGGTGAGGCCGAGCGAGTTGACCTGCACGCCGTAGCGGAAGCGGCGGTATTTCGCGTCGGCGATGCCATAGCGGGTGGCGAGAAGCTCGTCCCAAAGCTCGGTGAAGGCGCGCATCTTGCACAGTTCGGTGACGAAGCGGATGCCGGCGTTGACGAAGAACGAGATGCGCCCGGCAAGCATCGGGAAATCGGCGGGGGAAACCTTGCCCTTCAGGTCATCCAGCACGGCGCAGGCGGTGGCGAGAGCGAAGGCCAGTTCCTGTTCCGGCGTGGCCCCGGCTTCCTGCAGGTGGTAGCTGCAGACGTTCATCGGGTTCCATTTCGGCAGGTGGTCTGCGGTGTAGGCGGCGACATCGGTGATCATCCGCAGGGATGGCGCGGGCGGGCAGATGTAGGTGCCGCGCGAGAGGTATTCCTTGATGATGTCGTTCTGCACGGTGCCTTGCAGGGCCACGACCTCGGCCCCCTGTTCTTCGGCCACCGCGATGTAGAGCGCCAGCAGCCATGGGGCGGTGGCGTTGATCGTCATCGAGGTGTTCATCTGGTCGAGCGGGATATCGCGGAAAAGCATGCGCATGTCGCCAAGGTGCGCGACGGGGACGCCGACCTTGCCGACCTCACCACGGGCCAGTTCGTGGTCGCTGTCGTAGCCGGTCTGGGTGGGCAGGTCGAAGGCGACGGAGAGGCCGGTCTGCCCCTTGGCGAGGTTGGTGCGGTAAAGCGCGTTCGAGGCGGCGGCGGTGGAATGGCCGGCGTAGGTGCGGAAGAGCCAGGGTTTTTCTGTCATCGGGCAGCCTCGTGAATCGCGTGGGTAATTTTATTGCGTCGGGAGATGCATACGGGACATTTCATGCAAGTGTCAATCGCTGCGCTGCGGCGAAGGTGGCGGGGGCCTTCCCCAACCCGGGGTACTTGCGGAGCGGAAAGCCCGTTGTCGGTTTGACGAGATCGGGTAGGCTCTGGCGCATGTTCGGCATGGTGGCGGTTCCTGTCTGGCTTTTGATCCTGATCCTTGGTTTTGCCACGGTCAGTTTTGCGACCCATTTCCTGTTCCCCTCGGTGCGGTGGTTCTTTCGGCGGCGGGCGGAGCGGGCGCTGTCGCGGCTGAATGCGCGGCTGGACCGCAAGGTGAACCTGTTCAAGCTGGCGCGGCGGTCGGACATGGTGGCGCGGCTGGCTTACGACCCCAAGGTGGTGGAGGCTGTCATGGCCCATGCTGCCGAGACGGGCGTCCCGGCGGAGGTGGCTTTCGAGGAGGCGCGGACCTATGCCCGCGAGATCGTGCCGGGGTTTTCGGCGACGCTGTACTTCGGCTTTGCGACGCAGGCGGCGAAATGGCTGAGCCGACTGCTGTTCCGGGTGCGGGTCGGCAAGGTGGACAAGGAACTGGCGCTGGTTGACCCGCAGGCGACGGTGATTTTCGTGATGAACCACCGGTCGAACGTGGATTATGTGCTGGTCACCTGGCTGGTCGCGGACCGGGCGGCGATCTCCTATGCGGTGGGGGAATGGGCGCGGGTCTGGCCTTTGAGTGCGATGATCCGGGCGATGGGGGCGTATTTCATCCGCCGCGGCAGCCGCAACGCTTTGTATCGCCGGGTGCTGGCGCGCTATGTCCAGATGGCGACGGCAGAGGGCACGACGCAGGCGATCTTTCCGGAAGGGGGCCTCAGCCTTGATGGGCGGGTGGGGCCGGCGAAAATGGGGCTGTTGAGCTATATCGTCGAGGGGTTCGATCTGGCGGGGCGGGACGTGGTCTTTGTGCCGGTGGGGCTGGCCTATGACCGGGTGCTGGAGGACCGGGTGCTGGTGGCTGCAGCGGCGCAAGGCACCCGGCGGTTCGGGGTGCAGCCAATGCGGGTGGTCTGGCGCGGGATCATCATATTCTGGCGGCGACTGCGGGGACGCTGGCGCGGATTTGGTACAGCGGCGGCGGGCTTTGGCGCGCCGGTGTCGCTGCGGGCCTTTCTGGCGGGCGGCGGCGACGTCGAGGCGCTGGGCGAGCGGCTGATGGCGGCGATTGCCCAGGTGGTGCCGGTTCTGTCGGTGCCGCTGGTTGCGGCGGCATTGGGAGATGGAGCCGCGTCGCGGGAAGAGTTGGCGCAGCGCGTCAGCGAGCGGGTGGCGCGGCTGGCGAGCGCCGGGGCCGTGCTGAAGCTGCCGCCGCTGGGTGTGGAAGCGGTGGTGACCGAGGGGTTGGCGCAGCTGATCGGGCGCGGGCTGGTCACCGAGCAGTTGCAGCCCGTGTCGGGGCAGGAACCGCTTTTGGCGTTCTATGCGGCGTCGGTTCCGGATACGTCTGGCGCTGCAACGCGGCAGACATAAAATTACAAAATAATGCCGTGACGGGTTGCAAAGTTGCGCGTTGGGTCGTTATCTTCTGCCCAAGCGCTCCGATTCTGCGGCGCGGCATTTCTGACGGAGGCTCTGTTGGCTTTGGACACTCGATCTGCCCCCCTGATCCATGACGCACCGCGCAAGGATCTTTACGAACTGGGCGAGATGCCGCCCCTCGGCCATGTGCCGAAACAGATGTACGCCTGGGCGATCCGGCGCGAACGCCATGGGCCGCCGGAAACCGCATTTCAGGTTGAAGTGGTGGATACCTGGGCCATCGACAGCAACGAGGTGCTGGTGATGGTGATGGCGGCGGGCGTCAACTACAACGGCGTCTGGGCTGCACTGGGCGAACCGATTTCCGTGTTCGACGGCCACAAGGCACCCTATGCGGTGCTGGGCTCGGACGCGGCGGGGATCGTCTGGGCGGTGGGCGACAAGGTCAAGCGCTGGAAGGTGGGTGACGAGGTGGTCATCCACTGCAACCAGGACGACGGCGACGACGAGGAATGCAACGGGGGCGACCCGATGTTCAGCCCCTCGCAGCGGATCTGGGGCTATGAGACGCATGACGGGTCTTTCGCGCAGTTCACCCGGGTGCAGGCGCAACAACTGATGCCGCGCCCGAAGCACCTGACCTGGGAGGAGAGCGCCTGCTACACTCTGACCCTGGCGACGGCCTACCGGATGCTGTTCGGGCATGAACCCCATGACCTGAAACCGGGGCAGAACGTGCTCGTTTGGGGCGCCTCGGGAGGCCTTGGGTCCTATGCGATCCAGCTGATCAACACCGCGGGGGCGAACGCGATCGGGGTGATCAGCGATGAGAGCAAGCGCGAGTTCGTGATGAGCCTTGGTGCGAAGGGCGTGATCAACCGCAACGAGTTCAAGTGCTGGGGCCAGCTGCCCAAGGTCGGCAGCGAGGAGTATAACGTCTGGCTGAAGGAGGCCCGGCGCTTTGGCAAGGCGATCTGGGACATCACGGGCAAGGGCGTGAACGTCGACATGGTGTTCGAACATCCGGGCGAGGCGACGTTTCCGGTGTCGTCACTGGTGGTGAAGAAGGGCGGCATGGTGGTGATCTGCGCCGGCACCACCGGGTTTAACTGCACCTTCGACGTGCGCTACATGTGGATGCATCAGAAACGTCTGCAAGGCAGCCATTTTGCGCATCTGAAGCAGGCGGCGGCGGCGAACAAGCTTATGGTGGAGCGGCGGCTGGACCCCTGCATGTCGGAAGTCTTCCCCTGGGCTGAAATTCCGAAGGCGCATACGCTGATGTGGAAGAACCAGCACAAGCCGGGCAACATGGCGGTGCTGGTGCAGGCGCCGCGCACTGGCTTGCGGACCTTCGAGGACACGCTTGAGGCGAGCAGGCCGGCCTGACGGAGGCCGATGGCCGGCCCGCGACAGGGTCGGCCGGCCAACGCGCGGCGAGGACTGGCCGGGCGTTTTTCTGCCCCTGGTCGAAAGGCAGGCGATGCCGACACGCTGAGGCTGTCGGCTGCCTTCGGTTAACCAAATTAACCTTGCCGTGACGCTGCTTGCGGCGATTTTCAGCCTTGCCCTGAAGGGCGCATCGACGACTGTTGACCATGTGGTTCGGAGTGTCAGGGTGACAATCCGCACACCGCATCTTGCAGTTGAACAGTTGCCGGAGGCATCATGCGCCATGACTGGATCTTTGATGTCTTGTCAGATCTGAAGGCCTATGCCTTGAAGAACAACCTGCCTGCACTGGCCGCCAAGGCGGACGAGGCGCTGGTTGTCGCACGGGCGGAAATCGAGGCGGAGGACGACCCGGAAGGTGGCCGGGGTGGCGGGGTCGACCCTTCGGACCGGCTGCATTAGCCTCGCGCTTGCGCGGCAAGGCGGCTAAGGTCGCGCCATGCAAGCCCCCGCGCTCACTTTTTCCGACGACCAGGCCGAAGCTTTCGACCGTCTGGCAGCCGCTTTGGCCACGCATGGCATCGACGTGACCGAAAGCCAGCTGACACCGATGGCGGAGGGCAAGGCCTCGGTTCTGGCGGTGGTGGGCAAGGCGGGGTCGGGAAAGACCATGCTTCTGGCGGCACTTTACCGCAGCCTGAAGGCGGCGGGGGTGGAAATCGTCTCGGGCGATTACGAGGGGCGTCGGCGGAAGGATCGGCGCACGCTGGCGATCCTCGCGCCGACCAACAAGGCGGCGAGCGTCCTGCGGCTGCGCGGCGTGCCGGCGACGACGATCCACCGCATCCTTTATACGCCGGTCTATGATCCGCAATATGAAAAGATCGCCGAGTGGCTGGCGGGCAATGGCACGCGGCCGGTGGTGGAGGGGCTGACCGATCTGGCGTTGGACCGGGCGCACGCGTTTTATCAGACGGTCGCCAGCATTCCTGGCGCGCTGGCTGCGGCGGGATTGAAGGGCAGCGATTTCATCAAGGGCTGGAAGCGGCGCGAGGAGCCGCTGGACGTGGGGTTCGTGGACGAATCCTCGATGCTGGATGAGCGTGCGTTGGCCGACCTGCGCGAGATCTTTCCGACGCTGGTGCTGTTTGGCGACCCCGCACAGCTGGCGCCGGTGGGCGCGTCGGGCGAGATGGTGTTCGACAAGCTGGGCGACAGCCGCAAGCTGGTGCTGAGCCGGATCCACCGGCAGGCGGAGGACAATCCGATCCTGGACCTTGCCCATGCCTTGGGCGACGAGCGGCTGGGGTTCGAGGAGTTCGAGCGGATGGTCGAGGACCGGGCGCGCAGCGATGACCGGGTCGTCTGGGCCGAACGGGTGGAGGCAGAGCTGATGGCCCGCTCGCCGGTGCTGGTCTGGCGCAATGCGACGCGGGTAAGGCTGATCCAGGCGTTTCGCAACGCGTATGGCGCGCCGGAGGACCGGCTGCTGCCCGGCGAGCCGCTGATTTGCGACGGGATCGAGCTGCCGTTGAAGCACCGCAAGAAGCGGATCGATCTTGAGGCGCGCGGGCTGATCAAGGGCGCGCAGGTGATCTATCTGGGCGAGGGCAACCGCGAGGGCTTTGCCAAGCTGCATGTGGTGGGGGCCGAAGAGCCGCAGATATCGGCCGCCAGCATCATCAAGATCGAAAAGCCGGATGAGGAGGAGCCGTTCATCCCCCATGCGGCCCGGATGGGGGCGGCGTTCCTGCACGGCGCGGCGGTGACGATCCACAAGGCGCAAGGCAGCCAGTGGGACGCAGTGCAGGTCTTTGCGCCGGACCTTTATGCGGCGGCGCAGTCGGGGCGGTCGGAGGCGGGGGTGCCTTTGTGGAAGCGGCTGGCCTATGTCGCGATCACCCGGGCGCAGACACGGCTGTTGTGGGTGGTGCGCAACCGGCTGGCGCGGCCAACCGGTCCGTTGACGATTGACGACCTGCGGCGCGAGCCGGCGCCGCTGGCTTTGGGCGAGGACTGATCGGCCGGGGTGTTCTTGGCTTGCCCCGGAGGGTTTCACACCCTCCGGACCACCCGTGGGATATTTGGCGAAGGGGAAGCCAAATTCGATTCAAATTGTCAGGGCTGTCGGATAGGGTCGACGGCGACAGAAGGAGGCTATGATGGCTTTGGTGTTCGTTCAGTTTCGGTGCACGCCGGGCAAGACCTATGAGGTCGCCAATGCGATCTGGGACCGCGAGGTGGTGAGCGAGCTTTATTCGACGAGCGGCGAGTATGACCTTATCGCCAAGGTCTACATTCCGGATGGCGAGGATACCGGGCATTACCTGTCGTCGCGGCTGTTCGACATTCCGGGCATGGTACGGACGTTGACGACGATGACCTTCAAGGCGTTCTGAGGGTCTAGAGCCAGTCGGCCTGGCGGGTGCCTGTCGCGGCGGCGACCGTGGCGTGGCCGTCGTGGGCGAGGAGCTGGTCGAGGCCGCGCGCGATGTCGGCGGCGACCGACAGGCCCTGGTACACCATTGAGGTGTAGAGCTGCACGGCAGAGGCGCCGGCGGTGATCTTGGCGTAGGCCTGGTCAGGGGTGGAGATCCCGCCAACGCCGATCAGCGGCAGTTTCCCATCGGTCAGCTGCGACAGGCGAGCGAGGACGCGGGTGGAGCGTTCGAAGAGCGGCGCACCGGAGAGGCCGCCGGCCTCGGCCTTGTGCGGGCTTCTGAGGCCGTCGCGGTTCAGCGTGGTGTTGGTGGCGATGATGCCGGCGAGGCCGGAGGCAAGCGCCACCTCGGCGATCTGGGCGAGGTCGTCGTCGGTGAGGTCAGGCGCGATTTTCAGGAACACTGGTATCGGGGTTGCGAGCGCGGCTCGCGCCTCCATCACGCCGGCAAGGAGGGCCGTCAGGGCGGCGGGGCCTTGCAGGTCGCGCAGGCGTTCGGTGTTCGGCGACGATACGTTGACGGTGGCGAAATCGACATGCGGGCCGCAGTGGGCGAGAACGCGGGCGAAATCGGCGGCGCGGTTGTCAGAGGTCTTGTTGGCGCCGAGGTTGAGCCCGACCGGAACCGGGCCGCGTCTGCGTTTGGCGAGGCGAGCGCCGATCGCGGCCATCCCGTCGTTGTTGAAGCCGAAGCGATTGATCGCGGCGCGGTCTTCGCTGAGGCGGAAGAGGCGGGGTTTGGGGTTGCCGGGTTGGGCCAAGGGGGTGGCGGCGCCAACCTCGATGAAGCCGAAACCTGCGCGCGAGAGGGGAGCTACGGCGGTGGCGTTCTTGTCGTAGCCGGCGGCAAGGCCCACGGGATTCAGGAGCGGCATGCCGGCCAGCGTGGTGGCAAGGCGGGCCGAGGTGACGGGCCCGGGCAGGGGGGCCAGCCCCGATTGCAGTGCCAGAAGCGAGAGGGCATGGGCGCGTTCGGGATCGACGCGGTGGAGAAGGGCGAGGCCCGCACGTTCGACGAGGCTCACCAGACACCTTCGGGGAAGATGTGCCCGGTGGCGCCGAGGGGGAGCGACTTGTCCCAGACCACGTCCGCGAGGGAGAGCCTGCGGTAAAGGTGCGGGAAAAGCGCCCCGCCGCGCGAGGGTTCCCATTTCAGTGCCGGGCCAAGGGCGGTGCTGTCGAGCGCCACGAGCACAAGGTCGCTTTCGGCGGCGAAGTGCCGGGCGGCGGTTTCGGCGACCTGCGCGGCGGTGGAAATGTGGATGTAGCCATCGGCAAGGTCGATCGGCGCGCCGAGGGTTTCCCCGGCGGCCCGGAAGGCATCCCATTCGGGGCGGCGGAAGATCTTGTAGATGACCATGGCGCGCTTTTGCCCCTTGTGGGCGGCAGGGTCAACTGTCGCTGCTGCCAACGCAGGCTGAAGCTGGATCGGGAATTGCTGCGTTAAACAGTGTTAATCTTGAATTAACCGTAATGCCGCCGCTCAATCGCCAATTAGTCGATGCATAAAGAATATTCCTAACATTCGAATTACACTCATTACGCGAAGGGCTAACAAAGTGAAACAACTTCTGATTGTATTTACTCTCGCTATGGTTGCAAGCCAGGCCGGCGCGCAAATATCCGAGCAAGGCTGCTTTAAGATCAAAGTGAAGAATTCCAATGCGATCTATTGGTCCGAACCAGGATGCAATACGAAATTGGAGGCGAAGAGCCTGCCTTGGCAAAAAAAGGCAGCGCCGATCAATGTCGATCTTGAAGTGACGGATCCGGTTGAGCCCAATCCGGTTGAGCCCAGCCCGGTTGAGGCCGATCCGGTTGAGCCCGATCCGGTTGAGCCTGATCCGGTTGCCCCGGTTGAGCCCGATCCGGTTGAGCCCGATCCGGTTGCCCCGGTTGAGCCCGATCCGGTTACCCCAGTTGAGCCCGATCGCTGCACCGGCCGGTGCCAGGCCCCAGGCCAGAACAAGTAAAGGCCAGCGTGTCGGCAAGCGACCGACGGATAGGCTGGAAGCCAAACATGCACGGCGCGCGATCAGCGCGCCGTGTTTCTATGCGAAGCCCGCAACTGGAACGCAGGGCAGCGGTGGGGCAGTCAGACTTTGACAGACCCATCCATCACTTGGCAGACTGCAGGCAGACTAACGACTCATCCGAAATGGAGACTCGCCATGTTTGCTTTCCCAAAATCCATGATGGCTACGCTGCTGGCAGCCGGCAGTGCATTGGGCCTTGCCGCGCCATTGGCGGCAGAAACCGTGAAGCTGACGCTTCTGGGCGTCGGTGACGTCTACAATTTCGAGGAGGAGGACGGGCGCGGTGGCTTTGCCCGGCTGAACGCGGTGGCAAAGGCCGAGCGCGCGGCGAACCCGAACACGCTTTACCTGTTCAACGGCGACATGCTGTCGCCCTCGCTGATTTCCGGCTTTGACATGGGACAGAACACCATCGATTTCACCAATCTGGTGCCGTTCGACCTGGCCGTGCCGGGGAACCATGAGTTCGATTTCGGGCCGGAAAACTTCTATGAGAAGATGAAGGCCTCGAAATACCCTTGGGCCGCGATCAACATCACCAACGACGACGGCAGCCCGATTGAAGGTTTGGGCGGCGTCACCGTGAAGGAGGTGGGCGGGCTGAAGGTCGCCCTGATTCCGGTGGCGCAGGACACCTCGCCCGAGGTGAGTTCGACCGGCAGCCTGAAGTTCCTGCCCACGGTCGAGACCGGCATCGAAGCGGCGAAGGCCGCGCGCGAGGCGGGGGCGGATATCGTGGTGGGCGTGGTGCAGACCAACATGGAGAATGACCGCGCGCTGATGGCGAGCCGGGCGTTCGACGTGATCCTGTCGGGTGACGACCACACCTATGCCACGGCCTATGACGGGGTGACGGCCTATGTGGAAACCAGCGTTGATGCGCAACTGCTGACGCCGATCGACCTGATGGTCGAGGTTGGCGAATCCGACGGCAAGCGAACGATCAGCTGGACGCCTGCCTTCCGGTTCATCGATACGGCGACGGTGACGCCGGACCCGGAGTCTGCGGCCCTCGCCGACAGTTTCCTCACCAAGATGGACGAGACGCTGAACGTCGAGATCGGCACGCTGGATGCGCCCTTGGACAGCCGGCGCAATGTGGTGCGGGCCACCGAGGCGACGATGGGCAACCTGATCGCGGATGCGATGCGGGATGCGACGGGCGCGGATATCGCCATTATGAACGGCGGTGGTATCCGGGGTGACACGACCTATGATGCGGGCCGCAAGCTGACGCGGCGCGACATCCTGACGGAACTGCCGTTCGGCAATATGACGGTGGTCACCGAATTGCCTGGCAACCAGGTGCTACTGGCGCTGGAGAACGGCGCGAGTCAGGTGGAAAAAGGAGCCGGGCGGTTCGCTCAGGTGTCGGGGTTGACCTACACCATCGACCCTTCGGCCGAACCGGGATCGCGAGTGTCTGAGGTCATGGTGGGCGGCGCGGCGCTGGAGGCCGACACGGTCTACAAGGTGGCGGTGAACGATTACATCATCGGTGGCGGTGACGGCTACGACGCACTGGGCGGCGGACGGGTGCTGACCGAAGGATCGACCAGCCGGCTGGTGGCAAACGACGTGATGGACTTCGTCGAAAAGCTGGGCACGGTGAATGTTGCGGTCGAGGGGCGGATCAAGATCCTCGGGCAGTGAGACTCAGGGCCGCGTGACGGCGTGCAACGCCAGATCGCGGCCTTCGTCGTCGGTAAAGAAGGCCATCCATTCCTCGGACCCGTCGGGGTGGGTGTGGATGCGGTGCGGGGCGTTGGTGAAGGCCACACCCTTGCCGGCAAGGCTGGCATAGGTTGCGGCAATATCAGCCACATCGAAGTAGAGGATGTCGGCGGGATCGCGGGCGCCGGTTTCGCGCAGAATCAGGCGCGACTGGCCCAAGGCAAAGAAGGCGAGACCGGGAAAGGTGTAAAGCTCGGTCAGGCCAAGGCTGTCCCGCAAGAACCGGCGAGCGCGGTCAAGGTCTTCGACGCGGCGGGAGATCTGGCGCAGGGGACCAAGTGCTTGCATGGGGATGATCCTTTCCCGGCGGAGCATAGCGCATCGCGCGGCGGTCTGCACGGTGGAGGGCTTGGCGCGGGGCGCTTGCGGGCCTATCTTCGCGTGATGTGCGGACGTTTCGTCATCACTCATCCGAACGAGGCGCTGGCGGCGTTGTTCGATGCTGTTCCGGGCAACGACCTGCCGGTGGTGCCGAACTACAATGTTTGCCCGACGAACCCCGTGAGCGTCATCAGTTCGGAAGGCGGCGCACGGCGGTTGCGGGCGATGCGATGGGGGTTCATCCCGTCGTGGTACAAGGCGCCGAACGACGGGCCGTTGATCATCAACGCGCGGGCCGATACGGTGGCGATGAAGCCAGCGTTCCGTGATGCGGTGCGGTCGCGGCGCTGCATCGTTCCGGCAAGCGGGTTTTACGAATGGAGCACCGGCGCGCAGGGCGAGAAACTGCCGTGGTATTTCACCCGTGCCGACGGCCTGCCGATGGCGCTGGCCGGTGTCTGGCAGCGCTGGCAGGATATCGACACGGTCGCCATCGTTTCGACCGATGCGGGGCCGGCGATGGCAGGGTTGCATCACCGCGAGCCGGTGGTTCTGGAGCAGGCGGATTGGCCTTTGTGGCTGGGCGAGGCCGGGCATGGCGCGGCGGTCTTGATGAAGGCTGCGCCGGAGGGCGCGCTGACCCGCCCGACGCGCGTTTCGACCGCAGTGAATTCCAATCGGGCGTCCGGGCCGGAGTTGATCGTGCCGGTTGCCGCCTGACCTGTATCGGCCGGAAGGTCAGGTAATTCGGAACACTTGGCGAAGTGCGCGGTTGTCTGAACTGGTGCTGCGCGTCTGGAAGGAAGTGGTTTGCAGGAGTCTGACCCGAAAATCGTTCGCCTCGGGCCCCGGCCTGGCAACTTTCCGGAAAGTGCATTGTGCGACCCGTCCCGCCCGCTCGAGCTTTGGGGTGGGTTGGAATGCAGCCATGTGATGATCGCCGGCGAGACCCGCGATCAACTGGCCGAAACCGGTCATCTGGACCGTGAGGATGACCTTGAGCGGATTGCTGACCTTGGCATCCGGACCATCCGGTATCCGATCTTGTGGGCCCATGCGCTGGGCGAAAACGGGGTGTCGCTGCGCGGTCATGCCCGTCGACTGGCGCGCATGGAAAGCTTGGGGATCACGCCGATCGTGGGGTTGCTGCATCATGGCTGCGGCCCCGGTGGCATGCTGCCGACGGATCCGGATTTCGTGGGGCAGTTGGCCGACTTTGCTGAGCAAGTCGTGCGGCGGTTTCCCGGTTTGCGATATTTCACGCCGATCAACGAGCCGGTGACCACGGCGCGGATCGCCTGCCTTTACGGCCATTGGGAGCCGCACGCCCGCGACACCCCGACCTTTCTGCGGCACGTCGTGGCCTATGCCGAAGCGACGTCAGCAGTGATGCAGCGGATCCGGGCGATCCGGCCTGATGCGATGCTGGTGCAGACCGAGGATGTCGGGCGCGTCTTTTCGACCGACGCTCTGGCGCAGCAGGCCGATTACGAGAACGAGCGGCGCTATCTCGGGTTCGATCTTTTGTGCGGCCGGGTCGGGCTGGGGCATCCGTTCTGGCAGGAACTGCTGGCCGCAGGGATTGCGCCGGAGAGGCTTGCGGCGCTGGCCGATCAGCCGTGCCCGCCCGATGTGATCGGCATTGACCAATACCTGACCAGCGACCGGTTTCTGGATCACCGGCTGGAGCGCTACCCGGACGAGCCGGTCGGCGGCAACGGTCGGCAGAGCTATGTCGATGTGGCGGCGGTACGGAACCGTGACCTTGACCCGCATGTCGGGATTCTTGCGCGCTTGCGGGAGCTGCACGGGCGCTACGGCCTGCCGATTGCCGTCACTGAGGTGCACAACGGCTGCACCCGTGAGGAACAGTTGCGCTGGCTGATGGATGCCTGGAACGCGGGTCTTGCGGCGAGAGCCGAAGGCATTGATCTGCGGGCGGTGACGATCTGGTCGCTGTTCGGGGCGATCGACTGGAATTCGATGCTGAACGAACGGCGCGGCTTTTACGAAAGCGGGGCCTTCGATGTACGGCATGACCCACCGCACGAAACGGTCATCACGATGGCTGCACGGGCGCTGAGCCGTGACGGGCGGTTCGACCATCCTACGCTGGCACGACCGGGTTGGTGGCGCGCTGACGATCCGGGCGGCAGTGCCGGGCTTTCGTTGTTGGTTGACGGGCCAGCAGATCTGGTGACCGAGGTGGTGGCCTGCTGCGCGCGGCGGCGTATCGATATCGCCGGGCCGGGTGATGCGGTGGAAAGCTGGGGCCGCCTGACCTTGGAGGTGGCGGGCCGCGGATACCGCTTTGCGTTCGATGGCGAGGCAGGGCAGCTTGAGATCTATGTCGAGGCCGGAGCCGACCTGATCTGCGCCACGGATGCGGTGCTGGACATGGCAATCGACGGCCTGACCGGCCAGTTCAGCGCGGAGGAATTGGGCCCGCACTGTCAATACAGACTGGTGTCGACCAAGGCTGTGGCGCCCGGGGCGGCGCGTTCGGTGCGCCGCCGTCGATAGGCCCGGCCCGGTGTTACACCCGAACCCAGACGCCCTCGACCTTGACGGTCACCGGGTTGCCGCAATGGAACCGGTAGTAGGTCAGCCCGGTGGTCTGTATGCGCATGGCCCGGGTGGTGTTGCAAAGATCGACTGCCGGCGGAAAGCGGGTGATCGCGTGCATGTCCGGGCAAACCGGCTGTTGCGGAGAAACGATCATGTCTTTCATCGGCTTGCCGGCACCGAAGGCGTTGGCCGGAATTCGGACCGGCTGTGCGCTGGAGTGCTTTTGGACGAAATCTTCGTCGAGGTGGATCTTGTCGATCCACTGCACGCGGACAATGGCACCGGAGGCGGTGCGGATTTCGTCGCGCACCCGGAGCGCCTCGACCGGCAGGTCGCCGAACGATGTTCCGACCCGGCATTGCGCGCCGAAGCCGGGCAGGGTCCAGTTGACGTCACCTTCGGATGTCGCTTCGTCCTCCGCCTCTGCGGTGGAAACGGCATTCAGCACGGATTGGAGGATGGCGTTTTCAATGGTGGAAACAGCGCTGAGTAACGTTTTCATGGCAGGTCTTTCAAAAGGGCGTTCTGGCAAGGTTCGTCAATGAAGCAGTCAGTGCCGGCCGAAAAAATGCATGCCGGTCACCGTTAACGATACGCTTAAGTTCGATTCGATTTAACCTGTCTGTTTAGACAGGTGGCGTGCCTTGACCGTGAACAGTGGACGCCGACATGGGCAATTGTGATCGGTTCGCAGCCGCCGGTGCCCTTTGGATAACGTGGCGACGGCCGGCTACAACCTGGGGGAGAATTGATGCAAATCAATAACCTGCGGTGGTTCTTTGATATTCTTCCTCGACCTCCCCGACAGCGTCAGACCGGTTGCATCGTGAAAGGACAAAGCCGATGAGCGTACAAGATTGCAGGGCAGGAGCCCGCGCCTCTGACCGGAAGCTGGCGGCATGAGATGCGGTTGACCGACGCCCACGCCCGGCCCGCCATAGACTGTCTGACCGCATGGGAGGCCTCGGCTGACGGGCTTTCGGTGGCCGAGGCCGCGCGCCGGTTGGCCGAGCATGGGCCGAACCGTCTTGCCGAGGTTCGGGTCCGGGGGCCGGTCCTGCGGCTTCTGGCGCAGTTCAACAACGTGTTGATCTATGTGTTGCTTGGCGCGGCGGCGGTGACTGCGGCCTTTCAGCATTGGGTCGACACCGGCGTGATCCTGGCGGTGGTGCTGGCGAATGCGGTGATCGGCTTCGTTCAGGAGGGCAAGGCCGAAGCGGCAATGTCCGCGATCCGGCGGATGCTTGCCCCTCATGCCGCCGTGCTGCGCGACGGCGTCCGGATTTCGATCGACGGCGTCGATCTGGTGCCGGGCGATGTCGTGTTGCTGGAGGCGGGCGACAAGGTGCCGGCCGATCTGCGCGTGCTGGAGGCGCGGGGTCTTGCGGCACAAGAGGCGATCCTGACGGGCGAATCCGTGCCGGTGGAGAAGGCCGAAGGCCCGGTTGCCGCAGAGGCTGCGCTTGGTGACCGCAGGTCGATGCTGTGGTCCGGAACGCTGGTTACCCAAGGCACCGCCAAGGGCTTGGTTGTGGCGACGGGGGCGGCGACCGAGATTGGCCGCATTGGTGGCCTGTTGGCCGGCGTCGAGCAACTGACCACCCCGATGGTCGCGCAGATGGATCATTTCGCGCGCTGGCTGTCATTCCTGATCCTGCTCTGCGCCGGGCTGCTGCTGGTCTATGGCTACTACGTCGGCCACATGCCTTTTGCCGAACTGTTCATGACGGTGGTCGGCGTTGCGGTGGCGGCGATCCCCGAGGGCCTGCCTGCGGTGATGACAATCACGCTTGCCATCGGAGTGCAGGCGATGTCACGGCGCAATGCCATTGTCCGGCGCCTGCCGGCGATCGAGGCGATCGGCTCGGTCTCGGTGATCTGCACCGACAAGACCGGCACGCTGACCCGCAACGAGATGGTGGTCGTGGCCGCCGAGACGACAGACGGCAGCTTTTCGGTTGCCGGGGAGGGCTATGCGCCCGAAGGGGAAATCACGCCGCCTGGCGCGCTTGGCCCGCTCGCCCTTGCGGCCGCGCTGTGCAACGATGCGCGGTTGCATGGCAGGGATGGGATCTGGACGGCAGAAGGCGACCCGATGGAGGGCGCACTGCTGGCCTTTGCCGGCAAGGTGGGGGTTGCCCATGACGTAAAGCGGCTGGACGCCATTCCGTTCGACAGCCGCCACCGCTTCATGGCGGTCCTGACTGACAGTCGGAGCGGGCGGCTGATCCACGTCAAGGGAGCGCCCGAACGGGTGCTGCTGATGTGTGCGGATATCGACCTGCAGCACTGGCACGCCAAGGCTGAGGCGTTGGCGCGGCGGGGGCTGCGGGTGCTGGCTCTGGCCGAAAAGGCTGAGACGCGCGACCGGATCGACCCCGCGACGATCGAGGGAGGCCTTCGCTTTCTTGGCCTGGTAGGCCTGATCGACCCGCCCCGTCCCGAGGCGATTGCCGCCGTGGCGGAATGTCGGGCGGCGGGGATCAGGGTCAAGATGATAACCGGCGACCATGCCGGCACTGCCGTCGCCATCGCGCGCGCTATCGGGCTGGAGGCCCCAGATCGGGTACTGACCGGCCACGATCTGGACAAGCTCGACGATGCGCAACTGGCGCTCGAGGTGGTCGGGACCAGCGTCTTTGCCCGCACCAGCCCGGAACACAAGCTGCGTCTGGTGACGGCGCTGCAATCGAACGGACTGTCGGTTGCGATGACCGGCGACGGGGTCAACGATGCACCTGCGCTGAAGCGGGCGGACGCCGGCATCGCGATGGGTCTGAAGGGATCGGAGGCGGCCAAGGAGGCTGCCGATCTGGTGCTGGCCGACGACAACTTTGCTTCGATTGCTGCTGCCGTGCGCGAGGGGCGGACGGTCTATGACAACCTGCGGAAGGTGATCAGCTGGACCCTGCCCACCAACGCGGGCGAGTCGCTCGTTGTCGTCCTGGCGCTGCTTCTCGGCCTTGCCCTGCCGATAACGGCGGTCCAGATCCTGTGGATCAACCTCATCACGGCAGTCACGCTGGGCCTTGCGCTGGCCTTTGAGCCGACCGAGGTCGGCACCATGTCCCGTCCACCGCGCCCCCGCCACGCCCCAATTCTGTCGGGCGATCTGGTCTGGCATGTCGTGCTGGTCGCAACCCTGTTCCTGGCGGCAGTGTTCGGCATCTTCACCTATGCCATTGACAAGGGCTATTCGCTGGCGCTGGCACAGACCCTGGCACTGAATACGCTGGTGGTGCTTGAAATCTTCCATCTTTTCTTCATCCGCAACATCCACAGCACCTCACTGACTTGGGCCGCTGCCAGGGGGACCCGCGTGGTCTGGACGGTGGTGGCCCTCGTCACCGCAGCGCAGTTCGCGGTCACCTACCTGCCGCCACTGCAAGCCGTGCTGGGAACCGAACCGGTGTCACTGGGCGATGGCCTGCTGATTATCGGCATCGGCGTGGCCTTTTTCGCGCTGATCGAGATCGAGAAACAGATAAGGTTGGGGTTGAAATCATGACACGACCACCAAGACCAAAGCCGCCTCGTGCCGCCCTTTCCGACGTTGCCCGACAGCCCGCGCAACTGCCCGCTGTCTTGCCGCAGCCGCAACCACCGCCAGAGACCGATCCGCCCAACAGTTTCGACCGTGCCGCGCGCGGTGCCCTGGCGAAGTTCAGCGGCGGAGTGTCGCCCCATGCCTTCATCGCCGCCTGGAGCGACTGGGCGCAGCATCTGGCGCAGTCGCCCGGCCGTCAGCTGGAACTGGCGGAACATGCCCGGCAGAACCTCTTGCAGATCGCGGCGCTGGCGGCCCGCCTGGGCACCGCGCCGCCCTTCGTGCCAAAGCCCTATGACAAGCGTTTTGCCCATCCCGGCTGGCAGAGCTTTCCGTTCCAGCTGTGGCAGCAGGGGTTCCTTGCCGTGCAGGACTGGTGGGACCACGCCACCGAACCGATGCGCGGGCTGCAACCCGAGGACGCCGAGCGCACCCGGTTTCTGGCCCGCCAGACGCTGGACGTGCTGTCGCCGTCGAATTCGCCGCTGCTCAACCCCGAAATCCTTGCCGAAACGGTCAGGACCGGTGGCAGCAACCTGAGCGAGGGCGCCGCAAACTTCCTTCATGATGTGATCGGGGTCGCGATGAACCGGCGCGACCCACCGCCAGAGGGATATCAAATCGGCACCGACCTCGCCTGTACGCCGGGTCAGGTCGTCTATCGCAACGACCTGATGGAGCTGATCCAGTATGCGCCGCAGACCCCGCAGGTGCAGGCGCGGCCTGTGCTGATCGTTCCGGCATGGATCATGAAGTACTACATCCTCGATCTGTCGCCCGAAAATTCGATGGTGCGCCATCTGGTGGGGCAGGGCTTCACGGTCTTCATGATTTCATGGATCAACCCGACCTCGCGGCACCGGAACCTGTCGCTGGAAGACTATCGCAAGCTTGGTGTTCTGGCGGCGCTGGATGCCGTGACCACCATTGTTCCGGATGACCCGGTTCATGCCGTCGGCTACTGCCTCGGCGGCACGATCCTGGGGATCACTGCCGCGACGATGGCGCGGGACCGCGACGATCGGCTCGCCTCGGTAACGCTGATGGCGGCACAGGTGGACTTTGCCGAGGCGGGCGAGTTGCTGCTGTTCCTCGACGAAAGCCAGGTCGCGTTTCTGGAGGATCTGATGTGGGAACAGGGCTATCTTGATCGCCCGCAGATGGCCCGCGCCTTTGCCACCATCCGGGCCGAGGATCTGATCTGGACCCGCGCCGTCCAGCGCTACTTTCTGGGGCGCGAAGACGTGCCGACTGACCTTGGCGTATGGCTTTCCGACACCACCCGGATGCCGGCCACGATGCATTCGCAGTATCTGCGCGGGCTGTTTCTGGAGAACCGGCTGACGGCGGGGCGGTTTGCGGTTGAGGGCAGGGCCATTGCGCTGAAGGATCTGTCGGTGCCGCTGTTTGTGGTGGGAACCGAGACAGACCACATCGCGCCCTGGCGGTCGGTCTACAAGACCCAGCTTTTCACCGATTGCGACCTGACCTTCGTGCTGACCAAGGGCGGGCACAATACCGGCATTCTGAGCGAGCCGGGGCACAAGGGCAGGCATTATCGCATGTCGCACCGACCGGCGGGGGCGCTTTATCAGGGGCCGGACGCCTGGTTGGCCCAGACCGAAGCGCAGCAGGGGTCCTGGTGGACCGAGTGGATCGGCTGGCTGCAGGCGCTGGGCGGCGGGCTTGTCGCGCCGCCGTCGATAGGCGCCCCGAGTAACGGGCTTCGCCCGCTTGGGGATGCGCCCGGCAGCTATGTCCTGCAAACCTGAGCTATGGTGCGGCTTTGGTGATCCGTTCCGCGCGGGTCAGCAACCTGGGGCGCAGAAGCTTTGGCGTAGGGCGGCGATGACCGGGACGATATCTTCCCGGTCCAGCTTGTAGGTGACGTGCTTGCCATGCCGCGCCGGGCGGACAAATCCTTCGGCCCGCAGTCGCATCAATTGCTGCGAGACGCTGGCTTGCGGTTCATTCAGGGCGGCGGACAACTGACCGACGTTCATTTCGCCGTCGATCAGGTGGCACAGGATGCGCAGCCGCCCAGCGTGGGACAGCGCCTTGAGCAAGGCGACGGCCCGTTCCGCCGATTCAGGATCATGCAGCGAGAATTCGTCGGCCATGTCGATCAGTCGAAGGCGCAGCCCGACTTGACGCCGAACGCCTTGAACAGACGCGCCGCCGGGCAGAAGCCGGTGAACGAGGACTGTATCAGGTTCAGGCCGATGAACACGGTGAACCATACGAAGAGCGGCGAGACGAAGGTGGTCAGCAGCACGCTGAGCAGAACCATGGAGCCGGCAAAAAGCATCACGGAGCGGTCGAGGGTCATGTCGTTTCCTTTGCTTGGGTAGAAGTCGGTTGGGTAGTTTGCGGGCGCAAGGGTGCGCCCGGGTCAGGTGCGGAACACCCGGTAGATTGCCGGGATCACGAGGACGGTCAGCAGCGTCGAGGTCATCAGCCCGAACAGAAGCGCGATCGCCAGCCCCTGGAAAATCGGGTCCGCAAGGATCACCACGGCCCCGATCATGGCGGCTACGGCGGTCAGGAAGATCGGCTTGAAGCGGATCGTCCCGGCACGGATCAGGCTTTCCACGGTCACCGCCCCCTCGCCCCGGATGAAGTCGACGAGCAGGATGGAGTTGCGCACGATGATCCCCGCCAGCGCGATGAACCCGATCATCGAGGTGGCCGAAAACGGCGCGTCGAACAGCCAGTGCCCGACCATGATGCCGAGAAAGGTCAGCGGAATCGGGGTAAGGATCACCAAGGGCAGCTTGAACGACCCGAACTGCGCCACGACGAGGATGTAGATACCCAGCAGCGCCACACCGAAGGCCGCCCCCATGTCACGGAATGTGACCCAGGTGACTTCCCATTCGCCGTCCCAGAGCAGGGTTGTCTGGGTCTCGTCCTCGGGCTGGCCGTTCAGCCGGATTGTGGGCGCGCCCTCGACGCCTTTCAGGGCTTCGGCCACGGCGAGCATGCCGTAGAGCGGGGCTTCGAAGTCGCCCGCAAGTTCTGCCTGCACCATCTCGGCGGCGCGGCCGTTGTGGCGGAAGATCGGGAACGAAGCGCGCTCTTCGGTCACTCTGACCACATCGCCCAGTTCCACCACCCCGCGAGCGCCCGGCAGCGTGTTGGCCGGGATCGGCGTGGTCAGGAAGCGTTCGTCCAGCACGCGGTCGCCCTTGGCCCGTTGCAGGACCAGAGGCAGTGGATAGCGTCCGTCGCCGCGGTGCGAGTAGCCCACCGTGCGCCCGCCGTTCAGCAGAGCAATGGTGTCAAACACGTCCTGTTCCTGCACGCCGAAGAATTCAATGTCGTCGCTGGAGATCGTCATCCGCAGACGCCGCGCAGGATCGCCGTAGCTGTTGTCGACATCGACGATGAAGGGAACCGAGCGGAACGCCGCCTCGACCTTGGCTGCCGCTTCGCGACGCGCTTCCGGGGTGGGGCCGTAGATCTCGGCCAGCAGGGTGGCGATCACCGGGGGGCCGGGCGGCGGCTCCACCACCTTCAGCGAGGAGTTGGCCGGCATCTCGACCGCCTTGATCCGCTCGCGGATGTCGAGCGCGATGGCGTGGCTGGACCGGTCGCGCGCCTCTTTCGGTGCAAGGTTGATGGCAACTTCGCCCAGATGCGGTTCCTGGCGCAGATAGCTGTGGCGCACGAGGCCGTTGAAGTTGAACGGCGCCGAGGTTGCCGCGTGGGTCTGCACCGATGTCACCTCGGGCAGGGCCAAGACGAGTGCCGCGACATCCTGCGCGACACGGTCTGTCGCCTCGGTCGCCGCGCCTTCGGGCAGGTCGATCATGACCGAAAGTTCGGACTTGTTGTCGAATGGCAGCAGCTTGACCGTGACATCTTGGGTGTAGAGGAGGCCGAGTGATCCGAACGAGAGCGCCGCTGTTATCAGCAGGAAGGCGATGCTGCGCCCTTTCGAGGCGAGGATCGGTCGGGCTGTCGCGGCATAGGCCCGTTCCATGAACCCGCCATGCTTGGTGTCGTGCCCGCCCATCACATCGTCATGGGCATGGGTCGACATGTCTGCCTTGCCGGCAATCTTCACCATCAGCCAAGGCGTGATCACGACCGCGACGAAGAAGGAAAAGATCATCGCCGCGCTGGCGTTGGCCGGGATCGGTGACATGTAGGGGCCCATCAGGCCAGAGACGAACAGCATCGGCAGGAGCGCTGCCACGACGGTCAGGGTGGCGACGATGGTGGGGTTGCCAACCTCGGCCACGGCGTCGATCGCGGCGCGGGTGCGGTCGCGCCCGTCGCGCATCGCCCAATGGCGGGCGATGTTCTCGATCACCACGATGGCGTCGTCGACCAGGATGCCGATCGAGAAGATCAGTGCGAAAAGGCTGACCCGGTTCAGCGTGTAGCCCATGATCCAGGCCGCAAAGAGGGTCAGCAGGATGGTGACGGGAATGACGATGGCCACCACGATGGCTTCCCGCCAGCCGATGGCCAGCAGCACCAGCCCGATGATCGACACGGTGGCGAGACCAAGGTGGAACAGCAGTTCATTCGCCTTCTCGTTGGCGGTTTCGCCGTAATCGCGGGTGATGGTCAGTTCGACACTGTCGGGGATCACGCTGCCATGCAGGCTTTCGATCCGGTGCAGCGCGGCCTCGGCCACCACCACCGCGTTTGCACCTGCCCGCTTGGCCACGGCCAGTGTGACGGCCGGGCTGCGCAGGATGGTGCCATCTTCGGCCCGCGTCAGGTGCGACACGATCCGATCTGTGGTGTCGGGCACGTAGGACACCTCGGCCACGTCGGCCACATAGACGGGCCGGCCGTCGCGGGTGGTCAGCAGCAGGTTGGCAATTTCGGCCGGAGCGGTCAGCGTTTCGCCCGCGACAAGGTCCACCTGCTCGCCGCCGTCACGCAGTTTGCCGGTGTTCAGGGTGCGGTTGGCCTGGTCGACCTTGCCGGCCAGTTGCTGCAGGGTAACGCCAAAAAGCGCCAGACGGTCCGGATCGGGGGCGATGCGGATCGCTTCGGTCGCCTCTCCGACGAGGTAGGTCAGGCCGACGTCCTCGGTCTTGGCGACTTCGGCTTGCAGGGCGCGCGCGATGCGGGTCAGGTCGTTGGCTGCAAGATCCCGACCGGCCTTGGACGACAGCGTTACCGTCAGGATCGCGACGTCGTCTATGCCGCGTCCGACGATCAGCGGTTCGGGAATGCCGACCGGGATACGATCCAGATTGGCGCGAACCTTGTCATGCACGCGCAGGATTGCGTCTTCGGCGCTGGTGCCAACCTTGAAGCGCGCCATCACCAGCACCGCATCATCGCGGCTGTTGGAATAGACATGCTCGACGCCGTTGATGCCCTTGACGATCACCTCGAGGGGTTCGGTGACCAGTTTGACCGCGTCTTCGGCCATCAGGCCCTGTGCCTGCACATGGATATCGACCATCGGCACGGATATCTGCGGTTCCTCCTCACGCGGGAGAGCGCCAAGCGCGACCAGACCCGCCGCAAGTGCCGCGAGGATGAAAAGGGGTGTCAGGGACGAGGCGATGAACGCCTTGGTGAGCGCGCCCGCCATGCCAAGCGGGCCGGGTTTGAAGTCACTCATGGCCTGCCTCCGACGCCGGGTCGATGACTACACGGTCGCCTGCAGTCAGACCGGAAAGGATCTCGACCATCTCGCCCGTGGCAGTATCGGACCGCTGGCCCGGCACGACGGCACGCAGGCTCGGGCCGGCAGTAGTTTCGACCTGAACGAAATCCAGTCCGGCACGAGAGATCACCGCGCTGGACGGCACCATCAGCGCCTGCCGTTCCGCCATCGGCAGGCGGACCAGAACGCGGGCATCGACAAAGCGGTCGGATGCGCCCTCGACCTCGACATCGGCAACGACACGGCCGTTTTCGACCAGAGGATAGACCTTGACCAGCCGGCCCTCTTGCGGACCTGAGGCTGCATCGATGCGGATGGCCGCGCCCTCCTGCAGCATCTCGGCGTGGCGTTCCGGCACGGCAAGCCGCAGGAATGTGCCGCCGACGCTGATCAGCGCCACCGGCTCGCCCGGCATCAGAACGGCCCCCTTGGAGACCGGAACGTCCAGCACCCGCCCAGCCGCGGGAGCCAGCACCTGACCTTCGGTCTGGCTTTGCCGGACAAGCTCGCCCTGGGCGTCTACGGTGGCGATCTGACCTTTCAGAACCTCGACCTGGGTGCGCAGCGCATCCAGCCGCTGAACCGTGCTTACCCCCTGTTTCAGCAACTGCTCGCCGCGGCCCAGTTCAACCTCGGCATTGCCAAGTTGCGCCGACAGCGAGGCCTTCTGCGATTGCAGGGCGCTGATCTGGAAATCGAGCTTGTCGTCGACCAGTTTGGCAATGGGCTGACCTTCGGTCACGACGTCGCCTTCGGTTACCGTCAACTCGACCAGCGTTCCACCGATCCGCGCTCGTGCCGGGACACGGTCGCGCGATTCGATCCGCCCATAGACGGCCTTCCAGTCCGTTGTCTGCACAGGCGCGAGAGTGATGGTTTCGGCGGTGATCGGTTGCCCTGCGACGAGCAGGCCGAGGAGGAACAGTGGGGCGAGTTTCATTGGGATCTCCATATCGTCACATATCAATATATGAATATTAAATTGAAATCAAGTGCGCTTCGTGCGGGTGCCGGAGCGTTCAGCCGTCGGGCCGGCCGTTTGTGGCCGGCCGGGGCTGGGGCGGGGTCAGACCGCCGCCACAGCCTTTTCAAGCATCGCGCGGACCTGTCCTGCCACGGCGTGAAGCTCTGAATTGTCAATGGCTTGCATGGATGCGACCGGGTCTACCGCGCTCACCTCGATGCCGCCGTCAGCTTCGCGCAGGATGACATTGCAGGGCAGCATGGCCCCCACACGCGGCTCCATGCCGATCGCCTTGTAGGCCATGCCGGGATTGCACGCGCCAAGGATGCGATACCCCGGCATCGTAACGTCGAGCTTCTTTTTCATTGTTGCAGCCACGTCGATCTCGGTAAGCACACCGAAGCCATGCGCCGCAAGAGCCGCGCGTGTCCGTGCATCTGCCTCGTCCAGCGTGATGCCGTCGATCTGGCGATTTATTGTGTAGCCCATGGTGCGATCCTTTCAAGAAGTGCGATGCGGTTGTTCATTTGGTGCGACGACATGCGCGCGGCGATGTGGTCATCACATCCGCCGCTGCGCGTGCTGCCCCAGATCCTGGCCGGCGCAGCGCCCTGTCAGTTTGCACCAGCCTTCGAACTGCGAGACGAAAACCTGCCCTGACAGGTGGGTCAGGAAATCCGAGCGGCGCAACCGGTCCATTACTGGCCCTTTCACTTCGGACAGATGCAATGTGACGCCCATGTCACGCAGACGGTGCACAAGGGAGTCCAGTGTCTCCAACGCGCTGAGGTCGATTTCGTTCACGGCCGAACACATCAGGATGACGTGGCGCAGCGATGTGTCGCCGGTAACGCGCGCCAGGATCAGGTCTTCGAGGTAGCGCGTGTTGGCGAAGTAGAGGCTTTCGTCGATCCGGAGGCTTAGGACAGCCGGGTCCGTTTCGACCGTGAAGCGGGTGATGTTGCGGAAGTGTTCGGTGCCGGGGACCAACCCCACTTCTGCAACATGCGGGCGCGAGGTACGGTATAGGTGCAGCAGAAGTGACACGAGCACGCCGGCCGTGACGCCTGCCTCGATTCCCACGCCAAGGGTAACGGCCATCGTTGCGGCAACGGCTGCGAAATCGGCCCGGGAATAGGCCCAGCTGCGCTTCAGGACCGACAGGTCGACGAGGCTGAGGACGGCCACGATGATGGTTGCGGCCAGCGTTGCCTTGGGCAGAAGGGCGATCAGTGGTGTCAGGAACAACGCCGCGAGCGCAAGGCCGACGGCGGTATAAGCCCCCGCCGCGGGCGTCTCTGCCCCCGCATCGAAATTGACGATCGACCGGGCAAAGCCCCCGGTGACCGGAAAGCCCCCGGTCAGCGAGGCTCCGATGTTTGCCGCACCCAAGGCGACGAGTTCCTGATCGGGTTCGATGCGCTGGCGGCGTTTGGCCGCAAGGGTCTGGCCAACCGAGACCGACTCCACGAAACCGATCAGCGAGATAAGCCCTGCGGGCAGCAACAGGTCGCGGATCAGGGCAGGGTCGAAGGCCGGCAGGGTAAAGGGGGGCAGGCTTTGCGGCACCGCCCCCACCACGGCGACGCCGGCCCGGTCCAGTCCGAGCCACCACACGGCAAGCGTCGATCCGGCAATGGCGACCACCGGGCCTGCCTTTGCAAGCAAGTCGGCGGGGCGTGCGGCAAGGCCCATACGACGCAGCAGAGGCTTGAGGCCAAGCCGCACCCAGTAGAGGAACACGAGGCTTGCGATGCCGATTGCCAGCGTCGGCGCGTTGATCTGTGCGGCTTGCGCGGCAAGCGAGGCAAGTTGCGGCAGCAGCCCCAGGCCGTCTGCACGCAACCCGGCCAGCGGGCCGATCTGGCTGGCCGCGATCAGGATGCCCGACGCCGTGATGAAGCCGGAGGCCACCGGATGGGACAGGAAGTTCGCAAGAAAGCCCAACCGCAGTACGCCCATCAGAAGAAGCATGAGCCCCGAAAGGAACGCCAGCGTCAGCGCGGCAACTGCATAACCGGCCGTTCCCGCCTCGGCCACCTGGCCGATCGTGGCGGCGGTCATCAGCGAGACCACGGCGACCGGACCCACCGCAAGAACCCGCGATGTGCCGAACACGGTGTAGAGCAGGATCGGCACAACCGAGGCATAAAGACCCGCTTCGGGTGGAAGCCCCGCGAGCAGGGCGTAGGCCAGAGACTGCGGGATCAGCATGATGGTCACGATCACGGCTGCCAGAAGGTCGTTCTCCAGCGTCGTGCGGCCATAGCCACGCGACCAGCCGACAATCGGAAACCAACGCTCCAAAGAATTGCCCCGCATCATTGGATCCTCGTGGACGGGCCGCGATGTGACCCAACGCATCGGTGCCAAGTTGTGCAATGGTGGGTCATGGAGAAAGCCTCGCTGGATCTGCACTGTCTATATATTCCAGAACGCGAATATAACAATAGGTGGCAGGTAGCAACACTGACATGACATCTTCATCAAGATGTCACGGGATGAACGAGGCGGCCCCCGACGGTGTGTCCTTGAGAAGGCTTGGGGTGTCCCCTTTGAAAGGCGCAGCGATGGTCGGAAACGGTGCCACAACGTTTACCTGCCCCCCTGAAACGGAAGACCGCTGCCTGATCGAACCCAAAGGCGGATCGGCTTTGCCCAACCTCCTCGGCGAGGATCGACAGATCGACACCCACATCGACAGTGCCGGAGTGATGACGGTACCCGCGCGAGACAGCCAAGACGGGTTCGAGCTTCAGTTCGGCAGCAACTACCTCGAACTTGCCTAAGGACGCTTAGGCCGACTCCAATCTATTCGACAGCCAGGCCCGCGATGCGGTCGGCTGTGCCAGAAGCGGAATAATGTGGTCATAGATGGAAAGGTGCCTTTTCACGCAGGGTTTCTGCGCGGCACGCTAGATCTGCAGCGTCCGCCCGTCGACGGGCTTCACCCCTGCAACGCCTCGCCCCAGCGCAGGACCTCGACAACCAGCATGTCGAGGTCGGCATAGCGGGTACGGTGGTTGTTGATCGCGGCCCGAAGCGAGTGGCGGCCTGCGAGCGTGGTGTCGGTCGGCACCGCCACGCCACTTTCCTGAATGCGCAGCATGATCTCGGTGTTGAGCGCGCGCAACTCCGCCTCGGTGCCGCCTTTCCCGACGAAGCGGAAGCAGACGATGTTGATCGCGACGGGAGCCATCAGCTCCAGCCGGGGGTCGGCGCGCACGAGGTCGGCAAGATAATGGCCCATCGCGATGTGCTGGTCGATCAGCGCGCCGAACTTGGCCACGTCCTGTTCCTTGAGCGACATCCAAAGCTTCAGCGCCTTGAACCCGCGCGACAGCTCATACCCGTAGTCGCCAAGGAATTCGGCCCCGGCGAGGCCACGCTCCTGCACTTGCAGGTAGTCGCCGTGCAAGGTGAAGGTGTCGTAATGCAGCTTGCGGTCGCGGATCAGCGCGCAGCCGCATTCGAACGGCGTTTGCAGCCATTTGTGCGGATCAAGCGCGAGCGAGCCCGCCAGATCCAGCCCCTCGACCAGCGCCCTGTTCTGCGGGGCGATGCGGATCAGCGCGCCGATGCAGCCGTCGATGTGAAACCACAGGCCCTCGTCGCGGCAGACCTTGGCCAGCGCCACCAGATCGTCGATCGAGCCGGTGCTGGTAGTGCCTGCGGTGGCGATGACGCAGGCGGGTTTCAGGCCCGCCACGCGGTCTTCCGCGATCATCGCGGCGAGGGCTGCGACGTCCATCCGGTAGGCCGCATCGACCGGCACCAGACGCAGCGCGCGCGAGCCGAGACCCAGCGCTTCGACCGATTTCTGGTGCGCCGAATGGACCTGCGCCGAGGCGTAGAAGCGCAAGGGTTGCGGCAGGTTGGTGATGCCGTCGCGGCGGACATCGACCCCGGCCATTGCATTGCGGGCCACGGTCAGCGCCACCATGTTCGCCATCGACGCGCCGCTGGTGAGCGTGCCGCCGGCGTCGGCTGGAAAGCCCATCAGGTCTTTCAGCCAATCGATCACCTGCCGGTCGGTCGCAGCGGGCGTGGTGTCGCAACCGCCAAGGTTCGACCCGTCGATCGCGGCGATGAAATCGCCCATCGCGCCGGTGAAGTTACTGGCTCCCATGTACCAGCCGAAGAAGCGCGGATGCACGTTGCCCATCGGCTGGGCGAGGACGGTCTTGCGCAGCTCGTCGTAAACCTGCGCCAGGGGAGTCGGGCCGTGCGGCACCGGGGCGGTCAGGGCGCTGCGCACCCCAGGCGCGATAGGCTGCCAGAACGGCTGATCGCGCAGGCCCGCCAGATGGGCGATGGCATCATCCACCATGCGGTGCGCCACGGCGCGGGCTTCGGACCAATCGTCTGGGTCGAGCGTGACTTCGGGCAGGTGGTGCATGGCATATCCCGCGGAGGGCTTCGACACTCTGTACGCTGCGCCTGAAGCGGCAACCTGTCAGATCCGTTTGCTGCACAAGGCGAGCCTTGCCGTCCGCCCTTGCGGTTGCAACAGCGAGGGTGTGATTGACCTGCCTCTCCCCACCCGCACCCAGCCCATAGGCATTCGTGGCTCGATCACCGCAGCGGTCAGGTAGCCCGCGCCTAACGGCAGGGTAGGCGCGGCCCTTAGCCGTCTTCTTCTCTCGTTTCAGGCTGTTCACACGGCCCGCTGGCGGGCGATCCACCCGGGATATAGCGACACGAAAGTTTGATCGGAAATGCATCGCTCGCGCTCGTGTTGCCCTTGACCTTCCAACGGTGGCAAGCCCCATTTTACCAGAATAGCCAAGGAGAGATTGATGCAGTTTCAGATCGAAAACATGACTTGCGGCGGTTGCGCCAAGGGCGTCACCAAGGCAATACACTCGGTTGATCCGCAGGCACGGGTCGACATCGAATTGACCCAGAAGCGCGTGAAAATTGAATCGCTTGCTGACCAAAACGCCATGGTGGCCGCACTTGAGAGCGCCGGGTTTTCGCCCCGCCATGCATGAGGGCCGGCAGCGCGGCGTCTAATCCCAAAAACACTTCAGACAAGCAGGAAACGAAAGCATGACTATCATGAAAACGATCTTTGCAGCGGCTGTGGCCGCAACCGCGCTCTCTCTGCCAGCCTCGGCCCAGACCGAGGAGTTCAAGCTTCCGGAGCAGTGCTCCGCTGCGTCGGGAGCGGGTGGAATGGATCATTCGGCCATGGGGCATGGGGCTATGCAAGGTAATGAAGGTGGCGCCATGGGGATGATGGGGATGATGGGCATGGGGGGCGTGGATCTTGATGCCATGCCCGAGCATGTTCAGGAAAACATGCGCCGGATGATGATCAGTATGCCGGCGATGCACGAAGGCATGATGCTGGAAGATGCCGACGTGGCCTTCGCCTGCGGGATGATCGCGCACCACCAAGGTGCCATCGACATGGCGGAGGTGCTGCTGGCGCATGGTGACGATCCGCAAATGCGGACGCTTGCCGAGGAAATAATCGCGGCACAGGTCGGCGAGATCGCAGAGATGACCTCCTGGCTCGCTGAAAACGCCAAATGAATGAATTGGCCGCGCAGTGGAAGCTGCGCGGTCACTTCCTTTATGGCCGGGATGGCTGGCTATCTATGCCATCAGGAATGAAATAAGGACCGTTTCTTGACGTTGCAGGCCCCAGCGATGCGAAAGTCAGATCGAAGGCGTGGGCGGCCCCTATGCCTCGCCCTTGCCGCACTCACCGGACTTCTGCCGCTGCCGGCCGCGGCGTTCCTGCACGCCACGCCGGAGCCCGATCCCGGCCGCGCGCTTTACGTCGAGCACTGCGCGGATTGCCATGGCGTTGATCTGGAGGGGCAGCCGGATTGGCGAAGCCCTGATGCAAACGGGATCTACCCGGCGCCGCCTCATGACGAAACCGGGCATACGTGGCATCATGACGATGCGATGCTGATCGATTATATCAGCCGCGGTGGTCAGGCAGTTCTGGACGATATGGGCGTGGCCTTCACATCCGGCATGCCCGGCTTCAACTCGGTGCTGGACGAGCGCGAAATCAAGTCGATCCTGAATTACATCAAGTCGACCTGGCCCGACCACATTCGCGACCGGCAAGCAGAAAGGTCAGACGCAGCGGGCAACTGAAAGCACCGCTTCCGCGTCAGACTTTCTGAAAGAGGCCGAAATGAAACCGCTGCCCGCTGCCCCAAGGCGTGTGGTGTTCATGGTGCACCGATTTGACCAGCCGGTAGCCATCGCCCAGTCGGCGGGACAGCAGGGCAGCGTCGTAGCGCGCGACTGGCAGTCCGCTGCACGAGGCAGGACCGTCGAGCGCGAACGTGCCGATGATGGCATGGCCACCGGGTCGCAGGGCGCGATCCATGACCCGCAGATAGGCCTCCTGATCTGCAGCGCCGGTCAGAAAATGAAATGCCGCCCGATCATGCCAGACATCGAAGCGCCAGGGCGGCACCCAGGTCAACACGTTACCCACCACCCACTCCACTGGCGTATCCTGTGGCAGCCGCGCGCGGGTATCCGCCAGAGCGGCGTCTGAAAGATCAATCAGGGTGATCCGGCGGAAGCCCTGTTCCAGCAGACAATCCACCAGCCGCGCCGCACCCGCGCCGACATCGACGATGGCTGCATCAGTTCACACGCCCGTCGCGGCGATGAGGTCGAGCGATACTTGCGGGACGTCCTCGAACCAGCTGGTCTCGGCCTCCTTCTTGCTGCGGTAGACGCTTTCCCAGCGGTTCGCTTCCTCGATCATCCCACCATACTTTCACAGATCAACCCGCCGCAGCCGCAGCGCATTGGTAATGACCGAAACGGACGAAAGGCTCATCGCCGCTGCCGCGATCATCGGCGACAGCAACATTCCTGTCACGGGGTAGAGCAGCCCCGCCGCGATGGGAACGCCAAGCGCGTTGTAAGCGAATGCGAAGAACAGGTTCTGCTTGATGTTGCGCAGCGTGGCGCGGGCCAGCTTGCGCGCCCGAACGATCCCCATCAGGTCTCCGCCCAGAAGGGTGATGCCTGCGCTTTCCATCGCGACGTCCGCGCCCGTTCCCATTGCGATCCCGACATCGGCGGCGGCCAGTGCGGGCGCATCGTTCACCCCGTCGCCCGCCATCGCAATCTTGTGGCCAGCCCGGCGCAACTCGTCGATCAGGTCCTTCTTGGCCTCGGGCAGGACGCCCGCGCGCACCTCGTCGATGCCAAGCCTGGCCGCCACGGCCTGCGCCGTGCGTTCGTTGTCGCCCGTGGCCATAATGACGCGCAGCCCTTGGGCGTGCAGTTCCTTGATCGCTTGCGCAGTGGTTTCCTTGATCGGGTCGGCGACCGCCACGATGCCGACAAGCACGCCATCGACCGCAATGAACATCGCGGTCTTGCCCTCGGCGCGAAGAGTGTCGGCCCTCGCCTCTGCTGCGCTGGTGCCCAGACCCATCTCCTGCATCATCGCAGCGTTGCCCAAGGCCACCGACCGGTTGCCGACCTTGCCCCGCACACCTTTGCCAGTAACGGCGTCGAAGTCCGTTACCTCCTGACGCGAGGCCCCTTGCGCTTCGGCCCCTTCGACGATGGCCTCGGCCAGCGGGTGTTCAGACCCCCGCTCCAGCGCCGCCGCCAAAGACAGCAGGTCGGCCTGTGGCACATCCCCCAGTACAACGGTATCGGTCAGCTTCGGCTTGCCCATGGTCAGCGTGCCGGTCTTGTCGACGATCAAGGTATCGACCCCCGCCATTCGCTCCAATGCCTCGGCGTCCTTGATCAGCACCCCCGCCTGCGCGCCGCGCCCTGCGGCTGTGGTGATGGAAATCGGTGTCGCCAGCCCAAGCGCACAGGGGCAGGCGATGATCAGCACCGACACCGCAGAGGCGATGGCAAAGACCAGCGCAGGCTCGGGGCCGAAGATCATCCACACGACGAAGGCGAAGATCGCGATGCCGACCACGGTAGGCACAAAAATCGCTGACACCCGGTCCGCCATCCCCTGAATAGGTGCACGAGACCGACGTGCATTCGACACCATGGCCACGATCTGTGCGAGCACAGTATCCGCACCGACCTTGCCCGCCTCGATCACAATGCTGCCGTTCTTGTTGATCGTGGCCCCGGTCACCGCATCGCCCGGACTTTTTTCCACGGGCATGGACTCACCGGTCAGCATGCTTTCGTCCAGCGACGAGCGGCCTTCGAGCACCGTCCCGTCCACCGGTACAGCGTCACCGGGGCGTACCCGCAGCCGGTCGCCTTCCATGATGTTTTCCAAGGGCGCGTCATATTCCGTCCCATCCGGCAGGATGCGCCGTGCCGTCTTGGGTGCCATGTCCAGAAGCGCGCGGATGGCATCGCCGGTGCGTTCGCGCGCGCGCAGTTCCAATACCTGACCCACGAAGACCAGAGCCACGATCACCACCGCCGCCTCGAAATAGGTTCCGACGCCGTGACCCATTCGGTACTGCTCCGGAAATACGCCGGGCAGGAAGGTCGCAACGATCGAATAAAGGTAGGCCGCCGCTACGCCAAGGCTGATCAGGGTCCACATGTTGGGGCTGCGGTTCACCAGCGAGTCCCAGCCGCGCCGGAAGAAGGGCAGGGCAGCCCACAGGATGATCGGCGTCGCCAGCGCGAATTCCAGATAGCTGGCCACCTGGTGCCCGATCAAGTCGCGCACTGGCAGCGCGACCAGCTCGCCCATGGTCAGGATGACAAGTGGCACGGCCGCGGCGGCCGAGACCCACATGCGGCGGGTAAAGTCGGTCAGTTCCTCGCTGGGCTCATCCGAGGGGACCATCGGCTCCAGCGCCATACCGCAGATCGGGCAGGCACCGGGGGCATCGCGAATGATTTCCGGATGCATGGGGCAGGTGTACTGGACCTTCGCCGCTCCCGCCATCTTCCGCCCACCGGAGCGTCCGGAGGCGTAAAACCACGGATCGGCCTGAAACCTTTTCTGGCATTTATCCGAGCAGAAATGGAACTCCTGCCCGCCGAAGCGTTCGGATCGGGTATCCGGATTGACAGATACCGTCATGCCGCAGACCGGATCGACCGCTGTCGGACCCGGTCCTGGCGACCCATGGACCTCGGGCCTGCTTGCGTCAGGGTGGGTGTGGTCTGCATGCGGATCAACGGTGGACATGGCGTTCTCCTTTTGCTGCCCGGTCGGCAACTGAGATTCACCGTGCGCCTTCCAACGCCGGGAAGGTCAAGCGCAAACATGGCTTTCGGAAGATCTGTCCTGATCCCGGTTCTGCGGGGCAGTTGAGCTGGACTGCCTTGACCGAAGTGCCGCTTCCCGCCCTATGCTTCCATGCGGTCGCACTGGCCCAAAGAAGACCCAAGGGCTGAGACGCCCCGCGTCACCGACCAATCCCTCGGTCTCTCACTCCCCACACATGCAAAGGCACCCAATGCTCAGTCCGGGGTCTGGTTTGCCTCGTGGCGCGTCCAGAACTCCACCAATAGCATTGTCATCGTCGCAGCCAGGGGACCGAGTATGAATCCCGGCACGCCAAACAGCAGAAGGCCGCCGACGATCGAAATAAACGCTGGAACTGTATGCAGGCGCAGACGGTTGCCGACGAACATCGGCCGCAGAACGTTGTCGATCCCGCCGACCACAATCCCACCCCAACCCGCAAGAACAAGCGCGCGTACCCAACTTCCATTCAGAATGAGCAGTAGCGCTGCAGGTATCCAGACGATGAAGGCCCCAAGGACCGGCACGATCGACAAGAGCCCCATCACCAACCCCCACAGGAGTGGCGTGGGCAGACCGAGCACCCAAAACATCAGGCCTCCCAAGGTGCCTTGCACTGCGGCGACGGCAAGGGTTCCGTAAACCGTCGCGTGGACTGTTTCGACCGCCCGGCGCAGAAGCTGTTCAGTCTCAGGTTTGGTCAACGGAAGCCACGACATGACCATGGACTTGGCAGCCAGCCTGTCGCGCAGAAGATAAAACAGCAGGTAGAAGGTAACGAACAGCTCAACCATCTGCACCAGCGACCCCTTCACAAAAATCGCCCCGAGATTGCTGAGCCACGTCGCTATGGCGGACATCATCGACGGCAGATCAAACTGCCGGTCAATCCAGCTTCCAAAGGGCGCAAGGGCAGGATGACTGTCGAGCAGGGCCTGAAGCTCGCCGCCCTCTACGCGCGCCTGAAGCGACTGGATACCGAAAGCCGCTTCCGTGATGAGGCGTTCGACCACAAATACCGCAGGAACGACCACGACGACGATGACTATGGCGGTTGAAAGCAAGGCCGCGACATTCGGGTGCTTGACGCTCTTTTCAACCTTTGCATGAAGGGGCGCAAACAGGATCGCCAGCGTCAGCGCCCAGGTGATGGCGCCCAGGAAAGGCCAGGCGATGAGACCACAAAGGACGATGCCGGCAACGCTGGCGACCGCGAGTGCCACGCGTCTGAAACGGTCGAAGCGGGGTGATCTGGTTTTTGGTTTCATCTGGTCACCGAACCAACGCATCCATCAAAAGCAACCCTACGCTCGAGACGAGGCCTGCAATGGGCACCCACCCTGGACAGACAAACGCCTGCGCGGGCGGACTGGTTTCAAGGGACTTTATGCGGATCAGGGTGATATTGACGATAGCAAAAATCACGAGAGTAAAACGCGCAGCCAAGTCAGCCAAACCGGCCAGCGGGACCGCGAGCGCCAGAGCCAGAATGACGCCGACCCCGATCGCGGTCGCCAGCAGGGGCGTGCCGGTTCTAGCGTTCAGGTTTGTCAGGATGCGGGGCAGATTGCCTTGGGTCGCCAGCCCGTAAACCACCCGCGAGATCATGATGACGTGCACGATGATACCGTTCAGCGTCGCCATGACAGCGATCAGGCTCATGGTTATCAGTGGCATTCCCGTCAGTCGCTCGAACACCAGCGCCAAGGGGGCGCTGGATTTGGCAAGCTCGTCAGGCGGCACGGCGACAACCGCCACCCAGACCACCAGCACATAGACCAGCGCGGTCAATCCAAGGGTCAGGAAAAGCGCCCAAGGCAAGGTGCGCGATGGGTTCTTCATCTCCTCGGCGACATTGACCAGGTGTTCGAAGCCAATGAAGGCAAACACGGCGATCAAGGTCGTGCCCGATAGCCCGACCCACACCATGATGTCACCAGACGCAGGCAGGATTTCCGGCAGGCGGGTCACGACCTCGCTGCCCACCCCGAAACCGGCTGCGATGATCAGCATCAGCCCGCCAAGCTCGATCAGGGTCATGATGCCGGCGACGGTCACGGACTGGCGCGTCGAAAGGCAGGCCACCAGTCCCATGGACAGCACGACAAGCGTAATGATCCATTTGGGCGGCAGATCGACAAACACGCCTAGGTAGCCCGCGCTGCCAACGCTGATCGTGGCCGCCGAGATCGCCGCGGTCAGCACGACCAGCAATCCCACTGTCAGGCTGAGCCACGGCCGGTTGAACGCTTTCTCAGCATAGGCGGCCTCGCTGGCGCTGACGGGCATCCGGGTTCCAAGTTCGGCGAAAGAGGCCGCGCTGAAGGACATGACGACTGCGGCGAAAACGAAGGCCAGCGGAGCGTGCATGCCGCTTCTTTCCGCAGCGATACCAACCAGGACATAGATGCCTGCGCCAATCGTTACGCCGAGCCCGTAAAGCACGGCGAGCAAAAGCGTCAGCGAACGCTTCAGTTTTAGGGGCGGATTTGGGACTGGCACCTTGTCTTCCTGACTCCGGGTCGGTTCTGGTCGCGAACGGAAAAAGTTGAGCTGATGCAGACGATATCTTTCGCACGCAGGCCGCGCCCACCGGGCAGGTCGCTGAAACCGACAGCGACGAGCAAGTGATCCACGTCAATACGAATACCAGACAGGCGACATATGCTTTGATCCTGAACAAAGGGCTTATCGATTTTGATGGAAACTGCACTGATCCTCGACCCTCCCATGCTGAATCTCGTCAGCGCCGTCGCCGTCGGGGCTTTGATCGGCGCAGAAAGAGAGCGGCGCAAAGGCGAAGGCCCTTCGAGGTCTCCGGCGGGCATCCGGACCTTTACCATCACCTCTATTGCCGGTGCTGTCGCCTTTGCCCTAGGGGGCGTGGTGCTCCTTGCCGTCGTGACGGCGAGCGTTGCGGTCATGGTTGCCGTATCCTATTTCCGCAGCACTGATGAGGATCCCGGACTGACGACCGAGATCGTTCTTGTCCTGACGGCATTGCTGGGGGGCCTTTGCATGCAGGCGCCGCAGACGGCCGCCGCGATAGCTGTGACGGTCACCGCCCTTTTGTACGCGAAGTCTTGGTTGCACACCCTTGTCATCAACGTCATCTCAAAAGACGAACTTGATGATGCGCTGATCCTTGCCGCAGCGACACTTGTCGTCCTGCCCTTGTTGCCGAACCGCCAGATGGGCCCCTATCTTGCGCTCAACCCGCATTCGATATGGATCGTAATCGTCTTTGTGATGGGCATCAGCGCGGCGGGATACGTGGCGGTGCGGATGTTCGGGGCACGGTTCGGCCTGCCATTCGCCGGTGCAATCTCCGGCTTCATCTCAAGCACTGCGACCATCGGCGCGATGGGATCGCGGGCCAAGGCGTCCAAGGATATGCTGGCCGCTTGTGTCGCAGGGGCGGTGCTTTCGACCGTCGCCACAATTGCCCAGATGGCCATGATCCTTGCGGTAACCAGCACGCCAACGCTGTTAAGCCTCTCGGGTCCCTTGCTGCTTTCAGGGGGCTTCGCTGCGATCTATGGGGTCGCATTCACGCTGCTGGCCGCGCGCAATTCAGCGAGTGATGTGGCACAAACCGGCGGCGTCTTCAGTCTCAAGACGGCACTTGTCTTTGGCTCGGTCCTTGCCGTCATCCTGGTCGTCTCGGCAGGTCTGCAAGAGCGGTTTGGCAACGCGGGCGTGCTCCTTGCTGCCGTGGTCGCCAGTTTGGTCGATACCCACGCAGCGGCCATTTCGGTTGCGTCGCTTGTCGCGTCAGGCAAGATCGCGCCGCAGGAGGCTATAGTGCCGATCCTTGCGGGGTTGACGTCCAACACCCTGTCCAAAATCATCATGGCCGGGATCAGCGGCGGATGGGCTTTCGCGCTCCGGGTCGTGCCCGGTCTGATCCTTGTGGTGCTGGCGGCTTGGGCTGGTACATTCTTTGCCCTGTTCTGAACCTGCGCCGGATGAGCGTCAGGTATGCCTGGCGACGACGTCGCAAAGATTCGCGCTGTCGGTAGTCATCGTGCCTCTCGTCTGAGGTTGGCGTAAGCAACCAGGCCCTGACCGGATCGCCGGTGACCGACGCAGCCAGAGCCAATCAGGGCAAGCATCCGGTGGCTTGGCAGCGGGAAACACCTAAACTCAGCGCAAATGGACCTATACCAAAGGTTTAATCCGGCTGTTCAGACCAGGGTTGCGTGGAATTTGCCTTCGTATGGCCACAATCTGGCATGTTACAATTCCGTCATGAACGAGCTTCGATCTTTAGCCCTTGGATGAAAAGGAAACGATAATGAGCGAGTCTAAAGAAAGCACCCTGTCGCGTCGCAAGGCGCTGGCGCGGATCGCAACCCTTGCAATTGGTGCCTATGCAGCACCTGCGCTGACCACCGTAAGCATGGCGCGGGCATCGTCCGGCGCTTCCGCTGCGTCCGCCGCATCTCCCGCGTCCGCCGCGTCTCCCGCGTCCGCCGCGTCCAGTGCCTCCAGCGCGTCGAGTGCGTCCAGCGTGGCAAGCGAGGCAAGCGAGGCAAGCACCTGCTCCAGCGCGTCGGATACCGAATGTGGGGCGCCCTTGGACAAGTAAGTTCAAGGCATTGACCGTCCCCCTTCGACGCAGTCAGATGCGGCAAAGGAGAAGCGGAAGGCGGGATCGGTGACGCTGGATATCGTTTTTCAAGGGATGGATGCGCCACTTCGCCTGCATCAGGCAGAGGACGTCCTGGCCTTGTTGCCCGAGGTTGTTGCGGGATGGCCGTTTGAATGCCATGCGGCCGTCCCCGATTCTGCACCGTTCTTCTCGATCCGATCGGTGCAGGGTAGCCCCCTTTTCTTCTGCCAGAGCCACATCGAGGCCAAGCCAGCACGCCGCCTTGACCCGGTCAATGCCCTTTGCGACGCGTTATCGGCCCTTGCGCTGGCTCTGCCTGCAGGAGACGATCAACTGATCTGCCTTCACGCGGCAGGCGTTGCCATGGCCGGCCGGCTGGTTGTGTTCCCAAGCGTCCGGCGGGCGGGGAAAAGCACGCTGTCGGTGGCACTTGCCCGGGCAGGTCACGCCCTTTACGGCGATGACGTGATGCCGTTGTCTTTCGGTGCTGACAACAGCGCGTGGGGCCATGCCATGGGCACAGCACCACGCCTGCGCCTGCCTCTGCCCGATGTATTGCCCAGGGATTTTCGCGACTGGGTCGCGCAGGTCGATGGCCCCATGAACAGACAGTACAAGTATCTGGCCCTTGCCGGGCAGCCTGTGCACGGAATGTCCCTGCCGGTCGGTGCCTTCGTGATCCTTGACCGGAAGGACGATCCGGTCGCCGCCCACCTGTCGCCGGTGACCGCCGACATCGCCATGGATGCGCTGTTATACCAGAACTTCACCCGTGACCGACATTCGGCGGACATCTTGCGGGCCATGGCGGCGACATTGTCGGCGCGGCCGGTGTTTCGGCTTGCCTATGCGGACCTTACCGATGCGGTTGCCTGTCTGGAGGCGGCCTTCTCGCGATGGTCCGATCCAGACCCGCCCGACGCCGTGGGGCCGGGGCAGAGATTTCGTATGGCCGATTTCACCCGCCGGCCGCGGGCCAGCCCGATGCAAAACCCGCGGTTCAGGCAACTGCCTGGAACAACGATGCGAGCCATCGGGGAAAGGCTTTACCTTGCCGATGCGAGTGGCCGGGCGATCCACCGTATGGACCCTCTCGCGACGATGATCTGGGAAGTGCTTGCGGACGCCATAACGTCGCGCGACGTCGAGGACATGCTGGCCGAAGCGTTCCCCGACACAGAACGCGAGAGGATCGCCGACGATCTTCTCCGCATTCTGGACCGCTTCGCCGATGCCGGACTAATCGAGGCAGTTCACGGCGAATGACCCCTGCTTTCGATTGTCGAGCCGCGCGCAGAGCGTGACCGCGATCCCGCCAGTCGGCACGGCGATGAACGCCGTCAGATCGTGTCGAGGCAAGATGGCGGTGAGGCTCGGGCCTCCTCTTCACACCTGCCCACCGTTGGTTCGGCTTGTGGGAGCGCCGCTGATCCGACGATCATCGCGTCGTTCGGAAAAAGGCGTTCTCGAAGCGGGCGCTGAAGCTGACCCAAGCCTGCGACCGTTCTCCGCCCGCTCAGACCTTCGGGGCGGCCGGCCGTTGGCAACCCGCCATGATCTTTCGGCATGCTGACTTGACGAACTGGTCGGGTCCGAATACCTACCAATCACAGAGCGGGCGTTGTGTAATGGTAAGACCTTAGCCTTCCAAGCTAAAGACGCGGGTTCGATTCCCGCCGCCCGCTCCACCTTATCGCGCCTCATCTTGCTGATGCTGAGAGCATGCGGAGTCCACGCTGGGACACGTTGCGCGGCCTTGTGATTTCAATGGGTTAAGCTAGACCGTTAGGGAAATCTCAAGGATTTCGCCCTTGCGTACCGAGGGCTCCTAGATGTTTTCCGCCTGCGGCATCCCCAGCACGTGGTAGCCGCCATCGACACGGACCACCTCGCCCGTGGTGCAGGCACCGCCCGTCGAGCAGAGCCAGACCGCCGTTCCACCGATCGCCTCGAGCGTCGCGTTCGCGCGCAGGGGAGCGTTGGCTTCGGTGTGGCGATAGGTGGCGCGGGCGCCGCCGATCGCTGCGCCGGCAAGGGTTTTCATCGGGCCGGGCGAGATCGCGTTGACGCGGATGCCCTGCGGGCCGAGGTCGTTGGCCAGATAGCGCGTGGCGCTTTCCAGCGCGGCCTTGGCCACGCCCATCACGTTGTAGTTCGGCACCACGCTGTTCGAGCCCTGGAAGGTCAGGGTGATCAGCGAGCCGCCGTCCGGCATCAGTTCGGCCGCGCGGCGCGAAACGTCGATGAAGGAAAAACACGAGATCGTCAGCGAGTTCTGGAAATTGCTGCGGCTTGTGTTGATGAAGCGGCCGGTCAGCTCGTTCTTGTCGGAAAAGGCGATGGCGTGGACGAGGAAATCCATCGTCCCCCAGCGCGCCTTCAAGGCGGCAAAGCAGCCGTCCAAGCTTTCATCGTTGGTCACGTCGACATCGACGAGGAAATCAGACCCGACCGAGGCGGCCAAGGGTTCGACCCGTTTGCCGAACGCCTCGCCCTGATAGGAGAAGGCGAGTTCCGCACCTTCGGCGGCGAGCGCGGACGCAATGCCCCAGGCGATGGAACGTTCGTTCGCCACGCCCATGACAAGCCCGCGCTTGCCCTTCATCAGATCGGCCATGATACGTCCTAGCCCTGGTGTTTCGACATGACGAGGGTGGCATTGGTGCCACCGAAGCCGAAGGAATTGGAAAGCACGCTGTCGATCTGCACGCCTTCGCGCAGGGTGGTGACGATCTCGCCGGGGGCGAGGGCAGGGTCAGGGGTGATCACGTTGGCGGAAGCGGCGATGAAGTCGCCGTTCATCATGATCAGCGAATAGATCGCTTCCCAAACGCCGGCACCTCCAAGGCAGTGGCCGGTGAGCGATTTCGTGGAGGCGATGGGCGGAGTGGAGCCTTGCCCGAAGACGCGGCGGATCGCCTCGACCTCGGTAATGTCACCGACCACCGTCGAGGTGCCGTGCGAGTTGATGTAATCGATCTTGCGACCCTTGGGCAGGGTGGAGAGCGCAAGCCGCATCGCGCGTTCGCCGCCTTCGCCGGAGGGGGCAACCATGTCGTGACCGTCCGAGGTGGCACCGTAGCCGGTGACCTCGGCATAAATCTTCGCGCCGCGCGCAAGGGCGTGCTCCAGTTCTTCCAGCACCACGATGCCGCCGCCGCCTGCGATGACAAAGCCGTCGCGGTTGGCGTCATAGGTGCGCGAGGCGGTCTCGGGCGCGTCGTTGTATTTGCTGCTCATCGCGCCCATCGCGTCGAAAAGGCAGGACAGCGTCCAGTCCAGTTCTTCGCCGCCGCCGGCAAAGACGATGTCCTGCTTGCCCATCTGGATGAGTTCGGTGCCGTTGCCGATGCAGTGCGCGGAGGTCGAGCAGGCTGAGGTGATCGAGTAGTTGACGCCCTTGATCTTGAACGGGGTCGCAAGGCAGGCCGAGACGGTGGAGGACATGCCCTTGGTCACGCCGAACGGGCCGATGCGCTTGGGGCTGCCGGTTTCGCGGACGATGTTATGGGCCTTGAAGAACGATTTCGTCGACGGTCCGCCCGAGCCGACGATGATGCCGGTGCGGTCGTTGGAGACATCCTCAGGCGAGAGGCCCGAGTCTTTCACGGCCTGGTCCATCGCGATGAAGGTGTAGGCCGCACCATCGCCCATGAAGCGCAGGTCGCGCTTGTCGATATGGTCCTCAAGGGTGATATTCGGCTGGCCATGGACGCGGCAGCGGAATCCGTGTTCTGCATAGTCGGGGGCAAAGACGATGCCGGACTTGCCGGCGCGGAGCGAGGCTTCGACCTCTGCGGCATTGTTGCCGATGGAGGACACGATTCCGATCCCGGTGATGACGACGCGGCGCATGGGTGCCTCCCTTGGTGAGTTAGGGACTGTTTAGGGCAGAGGGGGGAAGGGGGCAAGGCGGTCGGGCGCTGCCCGGCGGGCTTTGCCCCCGATTCCGGGCGAAGACGGCAGATCAGGTCACGCTTCGCTCAACGCCACCTTCATGTCCTTCACGAGGTAGATCACCTCGCCATCCGCCTCGACCCGGCCATCCGCCACGCCCATCGTCAGGCGGCGGGTGGTCAGGGCCTTGGTGAAATCGACGAAGTAGGTGAGTTTCTTGCGGTCGGGGCGGACCATGCCGGTCAGCTTTACCTCGCCCACGCCAAGTGCATAGCCGCGCCCCTGCCAGCCGCGCCAGCCGAGGTTGAAGCCGGTCAGCTGCCAGAGGCCGTCAAGCCCAAGGCAGCCCGGCATGATCGGGTTGCCGGGGAAGTGGCAGTCGAAGAACCACAGGTCGGGGGTGATGTCGAACTCGGCCACCACATGGCCCTTGCCGTGCTCGCCGCGGTCTTCGGAGATGTCGGTGATGCGGTCCATCATCAGCATCGGCGGGGCGGGAAGCTGGGCATTGCCGGGGCCGAAAAGCTCGCCGCGCGAACAGGCCAGCAGCGCCTCTTTGTCAAAACTGGTGGGGTAAGACGCCATCCCTTGTGGTCCTTCGATCTGGGTTTAACCCTACCTAGCATTTGGCGGCGAAGGGTGGCAAGTCTGGCCCGAGGGCAAGGGAGCATCCGACATGACGGCGCTGCAGCGGTTCATCACGGCCAGCGGGATGACCAATCTTGCGGACGGAATCGCGATAGTGGCCTGGGCCTGGACCGCCTCGCTTCTGACGCGGGATGCGCTTTTGGTGGCGCTGTTGCCGGTGGCGCTGCGGCTGCCCTGGTTTCTTCTGGCGCTGCCGGCGGGGGTGGTGACTGACCGGGTGGACCGGCGCCGGCTGATCATGCAGATGGATGTCTTGCGCGGCTTTGCGTTTGCCGGCGCGGCGCTGGCGGTCTGGGCGGCGCTGCCACTGGCACCGGCGCCGAGCGAAGGCGTATCGGCGCCGGGGCTTTACTGGGCGTTGGCCTTGGCCGCGTTCGTAGTGGGCGGGGCCGAGGTTTTTCGCGACAATGCGGCACAAACCATGCTGCCGGCCCTTGTGCCTCATGCAGAGTTGGAGCGGGCCAACGGTCGGCTGTGGAGCGCGGAACTGCTGACCAATGCGATGATCGGCCCGGCGCTGGGCGCGGTGCTGATCGCGGCATGGCTGCCGCTGGCGTTCGGGGTGAACGCAATCGCCTACGGGCTGGCGGTGCTGCTGGTCGCGGGCATCGCCGGGCAGTTCCGGCCCGAACAGCGCGCGGTGCGCAACTGGCGGGCAGAACTTGGCGAGGGGCTGGCGTTCCTGCGCAGCAAGCCCTTGCTGCGGACGCTGGCCTGGACCACCGGTGTGTGGAACCTGCTCTACCAGATGGCGGCGATTGGCGTGGTGTTGCACGGGCAGGAAAACCTCGGTCTGTCGGCCCAGGCTTACGGGCTGTCGCTGGCGGGAGGCGCGGTTGGCGGCATTGTCGGCGCGCTGTCTGGCGAACGCATCGCCAAGGCGCTGGGTCCGGCCCGGACCTTGCCGGTGGCGCTGTCGCTGTCGGCCCCGTCTTTTGCAGCAATTGCGCTGGCACCGGGGCCTGTGACGCTTGGCATCGCTTTCGGTGCCATGCAGTTTGCCGGATACGTCTGGGATATCGTTTCGGTCAGCACGCGGCAGCGGATGATCCCTGATCCGCTGCGCGGACGGGTGAACAGCATCTACCGGCTGCTTGCCTGGGGGATGATGCCTCTGGGACTGGTTCTTTCGGGTCTTGCCGTCAGCTTTGCCGAGATGGTCATGCCGCGCGGGCTGGCGCTGACGACGCCGTTCTGGCTGGCGGCAATCGGTGCCGGGATGCTGACGGTTGCGGTGTGGCGCCCGATCCAGCGCGGTTTCACGGCGGCTTGACCGGCTGCACATGGATAGAGGTTGAAAACAACCGGTTTCACGCCCTATATCAGTCAGGGACACATCGGGGCAGGCAAAGCATTGAGCATCGCGGACCGCGGAGCGGATTGGCTTAAAGCGGGGGGCTTGCGCCCGACGCGGCAGCGGCTTGCGTTGGCCTCGCTTCTGGTTGGCGATGGGCAGAACCGCCATGTCACCGCCGAAAGCCTGTTCGCGCTGTCATCCTCGACGGGCGAAAAGGTCAGCCTGGCCACGGTCTACAACACCCTGCGGGCATTCTGCGATGCCGGGCTGATGAACGAGGTCGTGGTTGACGGGGCGAAAAGCTATTTCGACACCCGGATGGACGATCACCCGCATTTCTACTGGGAAGACAGCCACACCCTGACCGATGCCCCGGCCGAGGAACTGGAGTTCGCGGCCTTGCCGAAAGTGCCTGCCGGGATGGAAGTCACCCGTGTGGACGTGGTGATCCGGCTGCGCCGCGCCGGCTAAGGCGCGTTACTGCGCCATCGCGCGGCGTGCGTCACGCCAGCCCAGGAGGCGGCGGCTTTTCTCATCCCACAGGTGCAGGCGTGCATTGACCAGGCTTTGCCGGATCGTCATGCGCTGTGCTTCGGCAAGCGGCGGATGGTCGCGCAGAACCTCGGGCAGGCGGTAGAACGGCAGGCGGCTTTGCAGGTGGTGGACGTGGTGCATGCCAAGGTTCGCCGTCAGCCATTGCAGAGGTTGCGGCAGGACATAGTGCGACGATCCGTGCAGCGCGGCATCATGCAGCGACCAGTCGGGTTCGTGGTCCCAATGCGCGGTTTCGAACTGGTGCTGGACGTAGAACAGCCAGACGCCAACGGTTGCGCCGACGAGGACCGAGGGCAGCCAGACGGCAAGGATCGCGCCAAACCCGCCGATGAACCACAGACCGGTCAGGATGGCGATCAGGCCGATGTTGGTGACCATCGCCGACACCCAGTAGCTCATCCCGGCCTTCATCAGCCCGATGGGCAGGCGGTTGTTCAAGACGAACAGCCATGCCGGGCCAAGGCCGAACATCACGGCTGGGTTGCGGTAAAGGCGGTAGCCGAGGCGGCCCCAGCGGCCACGCGCGCTGTATTCGGCGACGGTCAGCGTCATCACGTCGCCAATGCCGCGACGGTCAAGGTTGCCCGCGTTCGAGTGGTGCAGCGCATGGAGCCTGCGCCAGACGTCATAGGGCGTAAGCGTGAGGCAGCCGAGCCCGCGACCGACCCAGTCGTTCCAGCTGCGTTCGGCAAAGAAGGCATTGTGGCCGCAATCATGCTGGATGGCGAAGAGACGAACGAGGAAGAGACCGATCGGAACAGACACCGCCAGGCCAGCAACCCAATGCCATTGCAGCGCAACAAGCGCGACAGCCCAAAGCACGAAGAAGCCGACAAGGGTGATGCCGAGTTCCCAGACGCTGCGAACGGTCGAGGGGGCGCGGTAGCGGGCGAGGACCGCTACCCAGTCACGGGCGGCCCTTGGGCCTGCGTTGGAATTCTCAGAAGTCACTTACAGCCTCTCATTGCGTCAGGTTTCTTATCGCGGATCGGTTCGGGCGGATAGCCCTTCGCGGCAAGTTGACGCCAACTTAGCTAAAGTGGGTGCGGCAGGGCGAAACGCAACCCTGCCGCGTCGCTGCGTCACTTCGGCACGAGAACGGTATCGACGACATGGATCACACCGTTCGACTGGTCGACATCGGCGATGGTGATGGTGCCGATGTTGCGCGATTCCGAATAGACCATCGCCTTGTCGCCACGGAACTTGACCGAGAGCGCATCGCCCGAAAGCGTTTGCAGGTTGGCGTAGCCGTCCTTGCCCACGCGGGCGCGCAAGTCGGCCAGCTTCAGATCCCCGGCAACGACATGCGCGGTCAGCACTTTCGCCAGCATGTCCTTGTTTTCCGGCTTCAAAAGCGTGTCGACAGTGCCGGCAGGCAGGGCGCCAAAGGCGTCATTGACCGGGGCGAACACGGTGAAGGGGCCTGCCGACATCAGCGCATCGACAAGGCCCGCGGCCTTGACGGCGGCGACAAGTGTGGTGTGATCGGCCGAGTTCACGGCGTTTTCGACGATGTTCTTTTCTTCATACATCGGCGCGCCGCCGACGTCGGGGTTGGCGGCAAAGGCGACCTGGGCAAGGCAGGCGAGGGCGGCGGCGGCGATGAGTTTCGTGGACATGGGTCACTCCCTTAAGTGCAAGCCGGGCCATCCGGCTGTTTCGTGCAGGGAGCTACGGGAAGCGGTCCGGCGAAGTTTCGGGGCGGGCTTCACGGATGTGTGAAGCGGTCAGAACCACTGCCCCGGTTCCATCAGGCCAAGGTCAAGGAGCTGCTGGCTGCGCCAGGTGAAGGGCACTGAATTGTGCCAGTGGAATGTCGGGATCGCATAGCGCGAACCGGGGTTGGTGCGCAGCGCCTTGGCGGTGCGGAATGAACAGACCGCCGCTGTCAGGTTGTTGTGCCAGGGGCAGGCATAGGTGTTCATCTCTTCGTCGTTCAGCGTGAAGTCGGGTGCGAGGCGCAAGCCCTTCTTCGCGCGAAAGAGCGAAATCCGATCGATCTTGCGCCGTGGCCAGGGGATGTGTTCCTCGAACCGCCACCGCAGGCCGCCGAAGAAATCGAGCTGGCGATCCTTCGGCTCCCAGTTCTTGGCGGCATCCTTGCGGGCAAGCGCGAAATAACCGGAACGGTCAAGGTGCGCATCGTCCAGCGCCACGGCATTCGAAGCGCGGTCAAGCGACTTTGCGTAGAGGTCGATCACATAGGTCAGCATCGCATCGCGACGTTCCTCGCTGTGGAAGGTCAGCATCTCGCGCACGTTGCGGGTTTCGCAGAACGGATAGAACAGGAATTCGCCGTTGTAGCAGTAGTAGATCCAGGTGCCGGGGCAGGCGTCGATGAAGGCGTTGACCGCGCCGGGCAGGGCGGCTTCGGCAAAGACATCGTGGACCACCACGCTTACGCTGGCTTCAAGGTCCGGCGGGAGGGTGATGCCCTCGGGGCCAAGCAGGATCACGCTGCGGAATCCGGCCTTCAAATGGTGCGTGAGGGTTTCGACGATTGCCACATCGTCTTCGGCCATGATGAGGCAAAGCGGCCCGTCGGCAGGGGTCGGGGCAGCGCGTGACAACAGATCGGCGATGGAGGAGAAGCGCATCAAGTTCCCTTGCCCGAGGCGCCGCCAAGGTGGTTCAGCGGCGCGCGCAATGCAAGGGGCGGCGCGGTTGCGGAAGGCTGGCCTTTCGGGCTAAAAGCCCGTGTCCCGGAGAGAGCCAATGTCCGACCAGAAAAAGCTGTTCGTCAAGACCTACGGCTGCCAGATGAACGTCTATGACAGCGAGCGTATGGTCGAGGCGCTTGGCACGAAGGGCTATGTCACGACCGACACGGTCGAAGATGCGGACATGGTACTGCTGAACACCTGCCACATCCGGGAAAAGGCGTCGGAAAAGCTGTATTCCGACCTCGGGCGGCTGCGGAAGCTGAAAGCGGTGCGGCCAGACCTGAAGGTCGGCGTCGCGGGCTGCGTGGCGCAGGCCGAGGGGGCCGAGATCCTGCGCAGGTCGCCGATTGTCGATCTGGTGGTGGGGCCGCAAAGCTATCACCGGCTGCCCGAAATGGTGGAGGCGAAGGGACGGGTGATCGACACCGAGTTTCCGCCCGAGGACAAGTTTGAACATCTGCCCGCCCGCCGCGCGCTGCGGGGGCCATCGGCGTTCCTGACCGTGCAGGAAGGGTGCGACAAGTTCTGCGCCTTTTGCGTGGTGCCTTACACGCGTGGCACCGAGGTCAGCCGTCCGGTCGAGCGGCTGATCGCCGAAGCCCGCGATCTGGTGGCGCGAGGGGTGCGCGAGATCACCTTGCTGGGCCAGAACGTCAACGCCTACCACGGTGCGGGGGCGGGTGGCGACTGGACGCTGGCGCGGCTGATCCGCGAGATGGCGAAGATCGACGGTCTGGCGCGCATCCGCTATACCACCAGCCACCCGAACGACATGGACGACGACCTGATCGCGGCGCATGGCGATGTGCCGGCGCTGATGCCCTATCTGCATCTGCCCGTGCAGTCCGGGTCCGACCGCATCCTGAAGGCGATGAACCGCAAGCACACGGCGGATGCCTATCGGCGGTTGATCGAGCGAATTCGTGCGGCGCGGCCCGATATCTTGTTCAGTTCCGATTTCATCGTGGGCTTTCCCGGCGAGAGCGACGCCGATTTCGAGGCGACCCTGGCGCTGATCCGCGAGGTGCGTTTCGGGGCGGCCTATTCGTTCCGCTACTCGGCCCGCCCCGGCACGCCGGCTGCGGAGAAACCGGAGATCGAGGCTGCGGTTGCGGATGCGCGACTGCAAGAGCTGCAGGCGCTGGTCACGGCCCAGCAGCGCGCTGCGCAAGACGCCATGGTGGGGCGCGAGGTGACGGTGCTTTACGAAAAGCCCGGCCGCATGGACGGCCAGATGGTCGGCAAGTCGGATCACCTGCACGCCGTGCATGTCACCGACCCGTCGGGGCGAATCGGGGAACTGGTGCGCGTCAGGATTACGGCGGCTTTGACCAACTCTCTGGCCGCTTCCGTCGTCGCGGCGCCCGTCCAGATGTCCAAAACCTTCGCAGATTGACCAGACGGCATCGAGAGATAACGGGGACTTCGTTCGAACGGCACTGTCAGCTGTGATTTTCCTCTGTCGGACGCCATTTCTGGTGTAATCGAAACGAACTGAGGGCGCTGCCAGCCCTGCGGGCGAAGTGGGAGAGTAAACAGGTGGTCGGGTTTCGAAACACGTCGCGGTGGGCGTTTGTCCTGCTGGCCGTTTCTGCGTGGCTGGGGGGCGGCGGGCCTGCAAAGGCGCAGGACGGCATGGTAACAGGCACAATCGAATGGGGTGTATGGATTGATGCCGATGGCTGCATGCATTGGTGGGCAGACGGCGGCACCGAAGGCTACATGGTGCCCCGGCGCAACCCCGCGACTGGCAAGCCGGTCTGTCTGAAGAAGGCCAGTTGCCTGACCGAAAGCACCGATACGCTGTTTGCCTCGGCAAGCGCCGCGCTGACCGCTGGTGGGCGCGACCGGCTGGAAAAATTCTTCCGGCAATCGGAGACATTCTCTTACGCGGTTTCGGGCCATACCGACAGCCGCGGGTCTGACGCATACAATCAGGAATTGTCTGAAGCCCGGGCACGGACGGTCGCCAACGTGGCGCGAAGCGTCGGGGCGGTCGTCGAGAGCGAGGCCGGCTATGGCGAAAGCCGACCGGCAGCTTCCAATGCGTCGGCCGCAGGCATGGCGAAGAACCGGCGTGTCGAAGTGGTGTGTTCAAGGTGGTGACAGCGATGCAAGGTTCGAGACGTCTGATGCGCATGGTCGCCACCCTTCACCGTCTGGCCCCGCTGGGGATGGTGTCGCTGATCGCCAGTTGCGGCGGGCTGGAAAGGTTCGGCTTCGAAGGCACAATTCCTTACGACGGGCCGGAGTCTGTGATCGCGACCGGTCAGGACCAGGGCAGCGACGAGGGTGTGCTGGTGGATGGGCAGGCGGCGATTGCCTATGATCCGGATGGATGCCAGGTCTGGATCATCGACGACGGGTTGGAGGGCTATTCCTCGCCGCGCTTCGATCCGCGGACCGGGCTGCCGGTCTGTGACGACAAGTACCCGCCCGGAACCGTGATTGGCGACTACGAGACCGACAGCGCGCCGATTCCGGACGCGGTGTCGGGACCGGGACGCAAGGTCGTGGTCCGCTGACACCCGCTTTAGTGAAAACTGGCGAGGCCCCGGGCTTGTCCGGGGTTTTTTTGTGCGGTTGCGGGAACGCTTGTCATATTTCCCACTTGTTTGTGGACAAGAGATTGTGTCGGGCCTATTCTTTACTTGCCAGATGACGTGTCTGGCATCAGTCTGAACCTACTGGCCCCTAGCAGAAGGAGCGCCCTTTGGGCATCAGCGCGCTGACCCCCCCGACCGCCGAGGATGTGGTGGAAACCATCCTTGAATTTCCTGACAACCGGCTTTTGATCGACCTCTGCGGCGAGTTTGACCGCAACCTGGCCCAGGTCGAGCATCAGATGGGGGTGCATATCCTCCGACGCGGCAATCGGCTGGCGGTGATCGGCGACAAGGTGACGAGGGAGCAGGCGGCGGCAGTGCTGAGGTCGCTTTACGCCCGCCTGGAATCGGGGCGCGGGGTCGTCGCGGGCGATATCGACGGTGCGATGCGCATGGGCCGCCCGGTCGAGGCCGAGGGCGAGCAGATCGAGCTGTTCAACACGGGCGTGGAGTTGCGCACCCGGAAAAAGCCGATCGAGCCACGGACTGAGGCGCAGAAAGCCTATGTGGCAAATCTTTTCGCGCATGAGCTGGGCTTTGGCATCGGGCCGGCCGGCACCGGCAAGACCTATCTGGCGGTCGCGGTGGGCGTGACGATGTTCATCTCGGGTGCGGTGGAGAAGATCGTCCTCAGCCGCCCGGCGGTGGAGGCGGGCGAACGGCTGGGCTTTCTGCCGGGCGACATGAAGGAGAAGGTCGATCCCTACATGCAGCCGCTTTATGACGCGCTGAACGATTTCCTGCCGGCCAAGCAGGTGCAGAAGCTGCTGGAAGAAAAGCGCATCGAGATCGCACCGCTTGCCTTCATGCGGGGGCGGACCTTGTCGAACGCCTTTGTCGTGCTGGACGAGGCGCAGAATGCCACGGCTATGCAGATGAAGATGTTCCTGACCCGTCTGGGCGAAGGCAGCCGCATGGTGGTGACCGGCGACCGCACCCAGATCGACCTGCCGCGCGGCGTGCCGTCGGGGTTGCAGGAGGCCGAGCGTATCCTGAAGGGGGTGAAGGGCGTGACCTTCAACTACTTCACGGCGAAGGACGTGGTGCGCCATCCGCTGGTCGCCCGGATCATCGAAGCCTACGAGAAGGACGAGCCTTCCAGCGGGTGACCGTGTCGCGCGCCGTTCGGCGCCGGGACGGGCCCGAAGGCTTCCGCCCGAGGATATTTTCCGCAAGGGGAAGCCTTGAGGCGACGGCAAGGGTGGGCTAGGGCGCGTCATGACTTCTATGGTGGACATCGTCGTCGAGGACGGGCGCTGGCAGGCTCTGGGGCTGCAGGCTTTGGCCGAGCGGGCCGCAGCAGCCACGCTGGCCGGGCTTGGGCTTGCGCCCGAAGGCTATGAGATCAGCCTGCTTGCGACCGACGATGCCCGGATTGCGCTTCTGAACGCCGATTTTCGCGGCAAGCCGGTTCCCACCAATGTGTTGAGCTGGCCGTCAGAGGAGCGCGGGGCGGAGACGGTTGGCGATGCGCCCGATCTGCCCGCGCCGGGAACGCCGGCCGACCCAGAGGCGCTGGGCGATATCGCCCTGGCCTGGGAGACCTGCGCGGCTGAGGCGGAAGATCAAGGCAAGCGGCTGGAAGACCATGTGACCCACCTTATGGTTCACGCCGTGCTGCATCTTCTGGGCCATGATCATGTCGAAGAGGCGGACGCCTGCCTGATGGAAGAGCGTGAGGTTCGGATACTTGCAACCTTGGGGGTTTCGGACCCATATTGAAGCGGCACCCGGACAGTGGGTGTTCATTGGAAAAAGGACAGATGGGCAGTAGTAACGATGGGTCAACCGCCACGCAGGTTGCGCCGGACGACGTAAGCGACGGCGAGCGATCCGACCCCGCGCAGCGGGGCTTTTTCGGGCGGCTTCTTTCCGCGTTTTCTTCCGGCAGCGATGCCGATACGCCGACCAGCACCGAGGCCCAGCCGGCCACCAGCGCCGGGCTTGGCGCGCTGCGCCGGATGCGGGTGGATGATGTGGCGATCCCCAAGAACGAGATCGTGGCGGTGCCGTTGAGCATCGGCAAGGAAGATCTGGTCGAGGTGTTCCGTGAGCATGGCTTCAGCCGCGTGCCGGTTTACAAGGGCACACTGGATCATCCGCAGGGGCTGGTCCTCCTGAAGGACCTCGCCTTGCAGCATGGTTTCGGTGCCACCGCGCGGTTCAGCCTGAAGCGCCTGCTGCGCCCGATCCTGTATGCGCCGCCGTCGATGCCAACGGGCGTCCTTCTGCAAAAGATGCAGAAAGAACGCGTCCACATGGCCCTCGTGATCGACGAATATGGCGGGGTGGACGGCCTGGTGACGATCGAGGACCTGATCGAGACGGTGATCGGCGAGATTGAGGACGAACATGACGAGGACGAAGGCTCACTCTGGAAAGAGGAAAAGCCGGGGGTGATTCTGGCGCAATCGACCGCTCCATTGGAGGAGATCGAGGCGGCGCTGGGCATCCGGCTGCGGACCGGCGAAGAGGACGAGGAAATCGACACCCTCGGCGGCTTGGTGTTCCTTCGTATGGGCCGGGTGCCGGCACGCGGCGAAGTGGTGAGCCATGAAAGCGGGGCGGAGATCGAGATTGTCGACGCTGATCCGCGACGGATCAAGCGGCTGAGGATCCGATTGCCCGTACCGGCTTCGGACTGACAATGCTGGCGGCAGCACGCTGGTCGCGGACGCGCGTAGCGGCTGCCAGCCTGGCGCTGGGCGCGGTGATGGCTCTTGGTCAGGCGCCGCTTGGCTGGTGGTGGGCGACGTTGCCCGCACTGGCCGGGCTGGCCCTGCTGGTGGCCCGGGCCGGAACTGCGGGGCGGGCGTTCTGGACGGGGGTGTTTGGCGGCGCCGGGTATTTCGCGGTTGCGCTGTCTTGGATCGTCGAGCCGTTCCTGATCGATGTCGCACGGCACGGCTGGATGGCCCCTTTCGCAGTGGTCTTGCTGGCGTTCGGCCTCGCGTTGTTTTGGGGCGCCGCTGCGGCCCTGTCGGCGCGGGCGGTTCGGCCAGCCCTGGGCTTTGCGGTGGCGCTGGCCGCTGCGGAACTGGCGCGGGGCCATGTGCTGACGGGATTTCCCTGGGCACAGCCGGGGCATGTCTGGATTGGCACGCCGCTGGATCAGCTGGCGGCCTATGCCGGGCCGAACGGGCTGACGCTGATGACAGCGCTTGCCGCCGTGCTGCCGGTGGCCTGGGGCTGGAGAGGCGGGCTGGTCGCCGGGGTTGCCCTGGCAGGCGTCGCCTATGCCGGGCAGGTGCGGCTGGATGGCCCGCTGCCCGCCGACCGTGAGGTGACGCTGCGGTTGGTCCAGCCGAATGCTGAACAGCACCTGAAGTGGGACGATGGCCTTGCGCGAATCCACTTCGACCGGCTGCTGGACCTTACCCGGGCGGGACCGCCGGCCGATCTGACGATCTGGCCGGAAACCGCCGTGCCTTACCTGATGGAATATTCGCCCGAAATCGTGCCCGAGATCATGGCCGCCTCGGGTGGGCGAGCTGTGGCGCTTGGCATCCAGCGCGCCGGCGGGGAGAGGTTCTACAACAGTCTTCGCGTGCTGGACGGCGACGGCACCATCACGGCAGAATATGACAAGCACCACCTTGTACCATTTGGCGAATATGTCCCTTTTGGTGACCTTCTGGGCGACTGGTTCGGCATCACCGCCTTCGCCTCGCAAGTTGGAAACACCTACACGGCGGGTGCGGGAGCGGCGGTGCTGGACCTTGGCCGATTGGGCAAAGTGCTGCCGTTGATCTGCTACGAGGCGGTCTTTCCACGCGACGTCGGTGGGGCACCTGAACGGGCCGACTGGATCTTGCAGGTCACCAACGATGCGTGGTTCGGGGTCTGGACCGGCCCCTTCCAACATGCGGCACAGGCGCGGCTTCGGGCAGTGGAGCAGGGCCTGCCGCTGGTTCGGGTGGCAAATACCGGCCTGACTGAAGTGGTCGATGCGCGCGGTCGCGTGGTGGCGGACCTGCCGTTCGGCACGGTCGGGACGCTGGATGCCAAGGTGCCGGGGGCGCTGCCGCCAACGCCTTACGCACTGTTCGGAGAAACGCCGTTCCTTCTGTTGCTTGCCGGCCTCGCGTTCCTGACCTTGCGGAGACACAGGGCGGCGGGCCATTGACGGCTGGCCCCCTGCGTTCTAGGGGAGGCCATCATGAACCGCCACAACGGCTTCCTGGCGTGGCGGGGATCTTCAACGGAGCACGTCCCCATGAGCCGCAAGAACTATGTATTCACCTCGGTGTGACCGCATTTCGGATGCCGTCCTTGATGCATTCCTGACCGAAGAGCCGAACGCCCGCGTCGCCTGCGAAACCTTCGCCACGACAAACCGGGTGGTGGTAGGCGGTGAGGTCGGGTTGTCGACCAAGGAGGCGACCAAGGCCATGTTGGCGCGGGTCGACGGGATTGTGCGCGATTGCGTCAAGGACATTGGCTACGAGCAGAAGAAGTTTCACTGGTCGAAGATCAAGGTGCACAACTACCTGCACGAACAGTCGGCCCATATCGCGCAGGGCGTGGACCGTGACGGGGCCGGCGATCAGGGCATCATGTTCGGCTATGCCACGCTGGAGACGCCGGAATACATGCCGGCACCGATCCAGTATGCCCATGCGATCCTTAAAGCCTTGGCTGATGCCCGGAAATCCGGTGCGGAACCGACGCTGGGGCCAGATGCGAAAAGCCAGCTGACGCTGCGCTATGAGGACGGCAAGCCGGTCGAGGTGACCTCGATCGTGCTGTCGACGCAGCACACCTCGAAGCGGCAGACCTCGAAGGTCATTCGCGGCATTGTGGAGCCCTATATCCGCAAGGTGCTGCCCGAAGGCTGGATCACCAGAAAGACCGAGTGGCACGTGAACCCGACGGGAACGTTTGTGATCGGCGGACCGGACGGCGACGCAGGGTTGACCGGCCGCAAGATCATCGTCGACACCTATGGTGGGGCGGCCCCGCATGGCGGCGGCGCGTTTTCCGGCAAGGACCCGACCAAGGTTGACCGCTCGGCCGCTTATGCCGCGCGCTATCTGGCCAAGAACGTAGTCGCCGCAGGCCTCGCGGAACGCTGCACGCTGCAGGTGAGCTATGCCATCGGCGTGGCCAAGCCGTTGTCGATCTACGTCGACACGCACGGCACCGGCCAGGTCGAAGCATCGGCGATCGAGAAGGCCGTGGCCGAGTGCATGGACCTGACCCCGCGCGGCATCCGCGAGCATCTGGGCTTGAGCCGCCCGATCTACTCGCGCACTAGCGCCTACGGCCACTTCGGCCGCGCGCCGGAAGCCGATGGCGGGTTCTCGTGGGAGCGGGTCGATCTGGTCGAGGCGCTGAAGAAGGCGGTGTGATCTGCCTGCGGATAATGCGCCGCCCGTGCAGGGCGGCGCATCCTGATCACCTGGGTGGCGCGTATTTCGCGGCGATTTCGCCAGCGCGCTTTTGCGCAGCCAGGAACTCGGCCGATGTGAATGCCTGCACGGTCTTCAGGCCCGAAACCGCGCCCGATGCTCCGGCCACGATCAGGGCGGCAAGCATGTCCTGAAGGTTGTCGGTTTCGGTGATCATCAGGAAGTCGCAATCACCTGTTGTCATGTAGAACGAATGCAGCTTACCCCCGGCAGCCGAGACAAGGGCCGAGGTGGCGGCTTCGCGATCCGATGGCTTTGCCATCAGCCCTTTCATCGCATCTGCAGTATAACTTCCCGTCACAATGTAGCGTGCCATGTGAAGTCCTCCCTTGGCATGGCTCTGCGGCCCTATGCCTGACAGACCGCTGCCAGACGAAACGGTAGCATGATTTGGCTCTCAAGTATTGTCTGACTTGAATGTCTGGCCACCGCGATCGCCAAGACCATGCAGCGGGTTTGCTTGACCCCACGGTCCGGCTCTGCTTGAAGGCCCCGGCAGCAATCCGGGGCTTTTGACATGACCGAGGTGGCCGAGCGCCGCAATTTCTACGGCCGGATTCGTGGCAAGACGCTGCGGGCGAGCCAGAAAACCTATCTGGCCGAAGGGTTGGAGCCGTTGTCTCTGCCCGGTGTTACGCGCGAGGCGAACCCCGGTCGGCTGCGCCTCGACATGGCGTTCACCGCCGGGCGCCCGCTTTGGCTGGAGATCGGCTTTGGCGGTGGCGAGCATCTTGTCCACATGGCCAGCACCAACCGGGACAGATTCCTCCTGGGCTGCGAGCCGTTCGTGAACGGCATTGCGATGCTTTTGGGCAAGGTGCGCGAGGCCGATCTCGACAATCTGGCGATCCATCCCGGCGACGTGCGCGATCTTTTCGATGTGCTGCCGGACGGGGTGGTTGAAAAGGCCTTCCTGAACTACCCCGACCCGTGGCCCAAGTCGCGCCATCACCGACGGCGCTTTGTGACGCCCGGCTATCTGGCGGGGCTGGCGCGGGTCATGGTCAAGGGCGGCGAATTTCGGGTGGCAACAGACATTGCCGACTACGTCCGCCAGACCCGCGAAGAGGTGCCTGCCGCCGGTTTCGACCTGGTTTCGGACAGCGAACTGCCCTGGGACGACTGGTTCTCCACCCGCTATGAACAAAAGGCGCTCCGTGAGGGCCGCCCGCCGCATTACCTGACCTTTCGCAAGAGATGACGTCGCAAGTGGACCGCGCGAGAGGGTTGCGCTATCAGGCGCTCGGAAATGTGAGGGAGTGACTGATGTCCGGCCATGGCGACGCGCAACCGATGACCGCCCACAAGTCTGCCCCGCTGAGGGGCACGGCTTCGGTGCCGGGCGACAAGTCAATCAGTCACCGGTCGCTGATCTTTGGTGCGATGGCGGTGGGTGAGACCAAAATCACTGGCCTTCTTGAAGGGCAGGACGTGTTGGATACCGCGAAGGCGATGCGGGCCTTTGGCGCGACGGTCACGCAGCATGGCCCGGGAAGCTGGTCGGTTCACGGCGTGGGCGTGGGAGGGTTCCAGGAACCGGCGGATGTGATCGACTGCGGCAATTCGGGTACCGGGGTGCGGCTGATCATGGGGACGATGGCAACGACGCCGATCACGGCGACGTTCACCGGGGACGCGTCCTTGCGCAAGCGGCCGATGGGACGGGTGACGGATCCGTTGTCGCTGTTCGGCACGGAAAGCTACGGGCGCAAGGGCGGGCGGTTGCCGATGACGGTGGTAGGGGCGGCCAATCCGGTGCCGGTGCGCTATGCGCTGCCGGTGGCGTCGGCGCAGGTCAAGTCGGCGGTGCTGCTGGCGGGGCTGAATGCGCCGGGTGAGACGGTGGTGATCGAGCGCGAGCCGACACGGGACCATTCGGAGCGGATGCTTCTGGGCTTTGGCGCGACGCTGAACGTGGAAAAGACGGCCGAGGGGCATGTCATCACCCTGGTGGGACGGCCGGAACTCAGGCCGCAGACGGTGGCGGTGCCGCGCGACCCGTCGAGTGCGGCGTTTCCGGTCTGTGCGGCGTTGATCGTGGAAAGCTCCGATATCCTGGTGCCGGGGGTCAGTCAGAACCTGACGCGGAACGGGCTTTATCTGACGCTGGTCGAGATGGGGGCGGAGATCGAGTTCCTGAACCCGCGTGAGGAGGGCGGCGAGCCGGTGGCGGACCTGAGGGTGCGGTTCAGCGGCGCGATGCAGGGGATCGAGGTTCCGGCGGAGCGGGCGCCGTCGATGATCGACGAATACCCGATCCTGTCGGTGGTGGCGGCCTTCAGCGAAGGGCGGACCGTGATGCGGGGGGTGAAGGAGCTGCGCGTCAAGGAGAGCGACCGGATCGACGCGATGGCGCGGGGTCTGGAGGCGTGCGGCGTGCGGATCGAGGAGGATGAGGATACCCTCATCGTGCACGGGATGGGGCCTGGCGGGGTGCCGGGTGGGGCCACATGCGCCACCCATCTGGACCACCGGATCGCGATGAGTTTTCTTGTCTGCGGGATGGCGTCGAAGGCGGCGGTGTCGGTCGATGATGCCTCGCCCATCGTGACCTCGTTCCCGATTTTCGAGGGGCTGATGACCGGGCTGGGGGCAACGTTGCGGCAGGGGTGAAGGAATGTCCACGGTGGGACATTTGAAGGGTTTGAAAGATTCCAATGGGTTGCGGTATCGCTTTAACCGTCTGGAAACCTTGTGGAGCGGCTGGGCCGCAAGCCTGCCCCCTCGGCGCGACGCCTTCGC